>ERZ857521.21-NODE-21-length-220516-cov-36.158740_pt1 | contig 220516 bp, 184 predicted proteins | sample MGYA00519701_ERZ857521 | MGnify/ENA primary metagenome ERZ857521 (study PRJEB31778, sample SAMEA3449346) | human gut metagenome | biome: human gut; feature: human-associated habitat; material: faeces | place: United Kingdom | collected 2010/2012 ...
CTTCGTTCCTACAGGCACGCTCAGTCCGGCTCCCAGCTGCAGCGCCGTCGTTCCCTCCTTCGCCCCCCCTCACGCTTTGCGCGAAGCCGGGGTTGCCCAGCAGAGAGACGTTCGTTTCCCCCCTCCGGTCTCCCAGGTCCTGCGCCGCGTTTACGCGGATTTCCGCCAGCGCTTCTCGTCCGAAGATGTTGCTGCCTACCAGGCCCATTCATCAGTAAGTAAATATCGGAACAGCTGGTTTGCGGAAACGCCTTCGCAGGAGATAACGCCAAATCCAGGCAATCCCATGAAAAACAACACTCTTCCCATAAAAAACGTACCGAACCGGGAAAGGCTTCCGAGACCGGTCCGGATAAAGGAAAAGCAACCGGGAATGCACCTTTCCTCCTTGCTCCCGGCTCTTCAAGTTGCTAAAATGCTTCAAGCAAATTTTTTATCCTTTTCCCATGGCCATTTTTGGTTCCTCCAATTTATCCGACTCAGGTGATCTGTTGATCTTCAACAAAGTATCTTATAAAACCCTACTGATGTTCGAAAAAGAACTGGGCAGGGACCGCATGACTTACCTGGTGGAAGAAGGTCTCCCCCCGGATACGGACACCGCCTCCCATCTGGAATCCACTAAAGCGGACGGCATCCTGTTCCAGGCCGGAGGCAGCGACCCTGTCGCGCTGCGTTCCGTCATCATGGAACGCATTAACGAAGGCAGAAGAGTAGTATTTCTGCCCGGTCCCGTCTCCCATGTGAAAGGTTCCATCAGCCAAATTCCTCCGCGGGTCATCAAGGCCATGGAAGCCCTGCATATTTCCCCCGTACCGGTCTATGCCGGTTTTTACACGAACTCCGTGCTGGATGCGGAAGCCGATACGGACGCCCAGGCGGACATCCAGATACATATTCTCCCCAAACTGGCCCCCGGGGCCGAGATGGCAGCACGCCTGACCTCCGCGTGGCTGGAATGTTCCGCCCAGGCATACGCCACGCTGCCTCAGCTCCACGGTTCCCTGTCCGCCCTCCTTTTCCGCAGCCTCAAACTTCATTCCGATTGCCGGGTCATCGACGGCATTGACGACACTACGCTGACTTACGGCCAGCTGCTGGCCATTTCCGTAGCCTTTGCCAAGAGGTTGAAAAAAATTACCTCGAACCGCCGGGTCGGCATCATTCTTCCGCCGGGCAAGGGAGCGGCCATAGCCAATCTGGGCTGCCTGTTCGCCGGGAAAACACCGGTGAATTTCAATTATTCCGCCTCGGAAGGAGCCTTTGCCAGCTCTGTAAAGCAATCCGGCGTGGACTGGTTTATTACTGCGGATACCTTCATGCGAAAGCTCCAGAATTTCCCGTGGCCCCCCCAGAGGGATCTGATCCTCATGGAGCGGGAAATTCCCCTGCTTAAAGGTTCCGCCAAACGCTGGGGCCTCGCCATCAAATTCCTGACAGCGGGGTTCATGATTAAAAAACTGGGGCTGGACGCGCCTACAGGCGCGGACGAAGCCGTTCTGATGTTCACTTCCGGCTCTTCCGGGGAACCCAAGGGCGTGCCGCTGACCCACCATAACCTTCTTTCCAACATCTCTCAATGTTCCTCCCGCATTACTCTGGAACCGCAAAACAGGTTTCTGGGAAGCCTGCCCGTATTCCACTGCTTCGGCATCACCATCGGGCTATGGTATCCGATGATCGGCGGGTACGACATGGTCACCTACCCCTCCCCTCTTGAGGCCAAACGGCTGGGAGCCCTTATCAAGCAGTACGGAATCAGTCTGGTAGTCACCACGCCCACCTTCCTGCGCGGTTTCATGAAACGCTGCGAACCGGACACCTTTAAAACCGTCCGCTACCTGATCGTTGGCGCGGAAAAACTGCCGGAAGACCTTTCCGCCGCTTTCCGGGAAAAATTCGGCATTATTCCATGTGAAGGCTACGGCCTGACGGAAGCCTCTCCCGTCTGTTCCGTCAACTTCATTGACCCGGCGCCATCCAATGCCGCCGGAGACTTCATTCCCGGCATGAAAAAGAGTTCCGTAGGAGCCCTCCTTCCCGGAATCGCCATACGCATCACCAGCCCTCACACGGGACGCGTGGTTCCCATCACTACTTCCGGCATGATCTGGCTGAAAGGACCGAACATCTTTCCCGGCTATCTGGGCGGTCCGGAGACGGATCGCGATATTTTCGTGGACGGCTGGCTAAAAACCGGAGACATAGGTTCCGCAGACGAATTCGGCTTCCTGAAGATTGAAGGACGCATTTCCCGCTTTTCCAAAATAGGCGGGGAAATGGTGCCTCATGAAGCCCTGGAAGCAGCCATTATGAACATTTGGAATCTGGATCCGGCGGACGAAGAACGGCGGATAGCCGTCGTCACCATTCCGGATCCCGTAAAAGGGGAAGCCGTAGCCCTGCTCACCACCCTGGTGACGGATTACGTGCACCAGGCGCGAACCCTCATCAGGCACGGCCTGATTGACCAGGGTCTGCCGGCCCTCTGGTGCCCCAAGGAGATTATTCCCGTAGAACGCATCCCGGTGCTCCCATCCGGCAAGCTGGATATCAAGCAATGCAGGATGCTGGCGTATGAAGCGCTGAACATCCCCTTTGAACCGTAATTTATGGAATTCCCGGAGGAAACGTCCGCCGCGCCCAAACCCATCACAGTCAAACAGCTCGTTTACCGCCTGAGGGACACGGTCAGCATCGCTATGGGCACCCAGTGGGTGGTGGGAGAACTGAGTAACGTCAAGCATCACACCAGCGGCCACGTTTATTTCACCCTGAAGGAACAGGGAGCGGAAATTTTCTGCGCCTTTTTCAAGGCAGCGGCTTCCAAATGCCCCATACGGCTCCAGGAAGGGATGAAAGTCCATGTCCTGGGCAGCGCCACCGTATACCCGGACCGGGGGCAACTCCAGCTGGTCATCAGGCAGGTAAAAGCTGCAGGACAGGGAGATTTGCAGACTCGCTTTTTGGAGTTGAAAGCCAAACTCCAGCGCGAGGGGTTGTTTGATGCGGAACACAAAAAGAAAATTCCCACATTCCCCCGCGCCATCGGCATCGTCACCTCCCCCACCGGCGCCGTCATCCAGGACATGCGGCACGTATTGGAACGCCGCGCTCCGTGGGTGAAGGCTTATCTGCTGCCCGTACGCGTGCAGGGGGCAGGAGCGGAGCACGAAATAGCCGCAGCCGTGCGCGCTTGGTCCGGGGCTCCCTTTAACGGTCTCCCGCCCGTGGACGTGCTCATTGTAGGCCGCGGCGGCGGCTCCATTGAGGATTTGTGGAATTTCAATGAGGAAACGGTGGCGCGCGCCATTTACGAATGTACCGTTCCCGTGATTTCCGCAGTGGGTCATGATACGGACTTCACCATTGCCGATTTTGTAGCGGATCTGCGCGCTCCCACTCCCACTGCAGCCGCGGAACTGGCCACACCGGACGGCCCCGAATGGCTCCGCAAGCTGTCCAGAATGGAACAGGCTCTTCATGCATCCGCTCGGCATTCCCTCTTGCGTTCCAAGCTGAAACTGGATGTTTACCTGCGAGGGAAACTGTTGGATGCGTATTCCCTGCTCTCTCCTTATTCTCAGCGCCTGGACGATATGGAAGAAACTCTGCAGAATGCCGCAACCACGAGAATTTTTCATAATGCGCTGCATATTAACAAATTGGAACATCAACTGCAAATGCGCCATCCCGCCCACAGGAACCGGGAGCGTACACAGCTTCTGGCTTCCCTTCAGGCCGGTTTATCCCATGCTGCCGCCGCCCGCATGACGGATTTATCTTCACAACTCACTCTTATTCAAGCACGTCTTGAAGCACACAGCCCGGAACAGACCCTGCGCCGCGGATATGCCCTGGTGGAAAACCAGGATAAGCAGCTTATCCGGCAGACAAACCAGGTGCATGCAGGGGAAAAATTGAAAATCCGTGTTTCCGACGGTTGTTTTTATGTCAGGGATGACACACCATAATAACCTGTCCACAAGCATCTAGTAGTGCATTTTTTGCACTCAATCTAACAAATTGTGTTTTTTCTGGATTTTACAGGAAATGGAACTTATTCTAATAGAAGCTTATCACTGCTTCTATCACCCGGTCCCATAACTTCTGTTCATATGCCTTGTAAAAACATCACCCGTTACACTTACGAAACAACGGCCTTTCAGGGCTATCGGTTGGCGATCTGTAAGAACAAGCGTTTATTCACCCGTTATTTCTCCGATTCTCAATACGGGGGCGCTGACGCGGCGCTTCAGGAAGCCATGAGGGTGAGAGATAATATTTTCAAACTTTTCGAACAGGGCAACCTTACGGTTAGCCAAATTTTCGCAAAATATACTGTGCGCTCCCGCCGTCAATCCGCAGCTGACCGCCGTGAAAAAATGGTTCATGGAAAAAGGGCTCTCAGCCATGTAAGGCAGAAAGCCAAAGTCCGCAGCTGAAGGTTCCGCGGAAGCTGTTTTTCAGCTCTGCTTGAGAGTATGGAGCATACCGGAAACGTTACATTTGCCCCAAAAAGAGGCATATAGTTTGTTGAGGGCCTAAAATCCATTTTTTCTCTCCGGAATGCCGGGTACCCGTCGATACAGGGAAACGGAACCTGTGCCAAAGCTCTTTGATGACGCCAAGGGAGATTAAAGCGGCACATTTCCTTAAAAAGCCCCTTCAGCCTCACGTAGCTGACCGCAGGTATCCCGCTTTGGTCAAGCTCCCGACCGGAGCCTCTGGGAACTCTGAGCCCCTCCGGCATCTGCCAATGGAGAACTTTGCCTTTCCAAAAAAGGAACGGCCTAACTGAAGGAAGGGGTCTGCTATCTGCGGCGTCGGCGCGAAGCAGGCCTCTCCGGTTCTTCAGCCGGCACCTCTCCTATCTTCCCCAGCACCCTGCGGGCCTCTGTGGTTCGTTTTTGCTTGAGGCACACACCAGCCCAGTTGCGGTGAATTTCATTGTAAAGCTCTCCCAACTGGATGGAGGCCAGATTGTTCCGGAGTTTTTCCTTATCTTCCGGAGTCAACGCATCCCACTCCGCAATCAACTTTCCATATTGGGACTCCGACAGAGCCCATTGTTCCCTGCCGGCGCTTATCTCCGCCTGAAGATTCAGAATGACCGGCTGAAGAGCCTGAACAAACGTGGTATTTTCACGAGCCACTTTCATTGCCTGCTCCAGATACTTCACCGCCTGATCGTAATCCCGCGCCTTCAGGAAAGCTGCGGCAACATTCACATCTTCATAAGCCCGTTTCACCAAAGCCTCTGCCTGGCTGTATTTTTCAAGCTGGGACCGCATGGACGCAATATCCTGGCTCAGGCTGGAGCCGCTCAAAATACGGGGAGCATCCACGCCAAGCGTCATGGCTGCCCCTTCTGCACGGGACAGCAGGCGGGAGGCCTCTCTCAAATCCCCCATCTGCATCCTTACCCGTGCCAAGGCAAGCATTGTCTCCGGCGTGCAGTCCATCTCCGTTTCAGCTGCACGGAAGCAAATCAGGGCCGCTTCCAGCTGGTCGGCCATGGTCTTCAATTCCTCCTGGGAATACTTCCGGCGCGTGTTCAGCGGCATCTTCAATTCATTCAGAATAATGCGGCCCATGTCCGGATTGGCGGTCAGGCGGAATTTAGTAAGAAGCTCCCGTGCAATCGCACTCCCTGTGCCACCGGGCAACCCGGTGGTCTTGTCTGGCAGAGTATCCTGAAGCAACAGGATTTTCACCATGCTCCTCACATCCTCCGGCTTATTCAGCATGCTCCTCATGACAGGAGAAACAGCCTGCTTGCACAACGCGGAAAAACGCTCAAACCTGGCCTGGTCGTACGCATAATGGATTAATGGCTCCAAGCACGCTAAACGGATGGAAACCTGGTCTTCCGGCGTATTTTTCAAAATCACTTCATAAAGCTTTTCCGCCACAGCATCATGCTTGCGGCGGGCGAATTCCCGCGCCCAGTTCAGGCTGATGCCCAGAAGGCGGGTATGGTCCTCCGCCGCCATGGAGGAGGAAGCAGCCAGCTTTTTTTCCAGAAGAGCAGCCAGCATAGGTTCGGATTCTTTCAGCATGCCGCGCCGGTCCATTTCCACCGCCAAAAGCCATGCAAAGGAATCTCTGGCTTCGGGAGAATTCATCCATTCCACCTGCTTGTCCACGGAGGATGCCATCTGCGCCAGCTCTGCATCGGAACCGTTCCATGAAGCCAGCATATCCTGCAAATGCCCCATGGCCTGCGTCTGGCTGTGCACTTCATGGATGGTCGGCTTGAACCACCCTTCTATCGTAGGCCAGTACTGGATATAACCGAACCAGAGTCCTCCCAGGAGGATCAAAAAGAGGACCGGCTTCCAATAAGACTTTTTCTTGCGTGCGGGGCGGTAGGGCTTACTGGAAAAATGGCGCTCGGAACTCATGCAGGCATTGAGCCAAAAAGACGGCACAAATCAAGCAAAATAAACGCCTCGCAACGTCTTACGAAGCCCCTCGCATCCTACCTCCGTGAAGATCTGGAGTTCACGGAGGGTCTGCGCCCGGGGGATGCCATGCGCACCCGGGGAAAACCGGATTCCTTCCAGCAGTCATCCGCTTTCTCCTTCATGCCCAGTTCGTCATAACAGCGTCCAAGCTGTTTGTAATTCTCCGACCTCTGTTCCCCTTCCAGCATGGGAAGAACCGCCTCAAAAGCCTCTGCCGCCTCCTTCCATTGTTCTCCGTCACACAGAGCGTACGCCTTACATAAATAAGACTGAACCAGCAAATCCCTGCGTTCCGCCCCCTCCACGCATTTCAGCAGGGAATCCACCGCTCCGGCATAGGCAATCAGGGCGCCCTCCCTGTCCCCCGCCATATCGCTGGCAAGCCCCAGGGAATAATATACGCGGCCCAGGGACAGAAGATCCGAGGCGAAATGGGACTTCCGCAACTGAAGAGCCTTTTCCAGGTTCTCCCTGGCCTTGCCCCCCTCCCCGGCATCCAGCCATGCCTTGCCCAGCCCTTCGCGGGACTGGGCGGAAATGACGGGAGAAGCCGAGCTGTTGGCAATGGCCTTTAAAAAATCCGCCCGGGCTTCCGGAGAGGCCTTGCGCAAGATGTTGACCCACCCCCTCTGATCATACAACCCGGCCCAAAAGGCATGGTCCGCCGGCAGCACGCCGCGGGCAGCGCCTTCCGCCTGGTAAAGATAAGCCAGGGCCTCCTCATAATTCCCCCGCTCCGTAGAAATACGGGCCAGGCCGCGCAGGGCATTGAGGCAGTCGTTCAACAGGTAAGAGGCATTTTCCGAACCGGAAAGGCCCTTTAAAAACAATTCCCGTGCCTCATCCTTCCTGCCGGCTTCCAGCATGGCCTCCCCCATGCTGATGCTGGCCAGGGCCAGGTCTCCAGTGGTCTTGTCCGGCTGAGGACAAAGAGCCAGAGCCTTCTTGAAATACTCGCGCGATTCAGGAATGCGTCCCGTAGTACGTGCCAGCCTTCCCTGGGCGGCTAAAAGCCTGGACCTGACAGGGAGGGCATCCGGCCCCAGATGCGCGGCGGCATCCACCGCACGCTGGAGCAACATATTAGCCTGTTCATTCCTGTTCAGCATCTGGTCAATGGAACTCATGGTCTGGAGCGTCCGCACCAGCGGCTCGGCCATTCCTTCCTTCTCATATCCCTCCTCAGCGGTTTTCAAATAATCGTAGGCGGAAGTGTACTGGTGCTCCGCCAACAGAGCCTTTGCCACGGCATCCGCACGGGGAGCCCATACCCGATAGTGCCCGGCGGCGTATCCGGCGTCAATTAATTCCCTGGCCGCAGGAAGAGCAAGAACGACGCCACCCCGGCTAATCAGCTCACGGGTGAGACCCCAGGCAGTTTCTGTCCGCAGTTCCGGATCCCTGATCCATGCAAGGCGTTCCTCCCGGTTGTCCAGAATGCCGGCCAGGCTCTCGCGCGAAGCAAAAACATCCGCCATGAAGCGGGACAAATTCTGCATGGCCTTTTCATCGCTTTTCTGCACCACCACCGGCGGAGTAGTCAGCATCCCTTCATCATAGCCGATGCGGTACGCCATGTGGTACGTCAGGAACTCCAGCAACATCACAAGCACGCACAAGCACAGGGCAATCAGCCACTTGGTACGCGGGGACAGAGGGGGCAAAGGAGAAGACGCCTGCATAACAAGTGCATAACGTTACCGGGCGTTCCCCGAATTTCAAGCTTTTTGCACGGGAAGGAATCCTCTGCCTTTCCTGAAAGTGGATAAAAAAGAACCTTCAACAATCTGCCAGCCGTCACTTGGAACCGGCTCAAAAGAACCCACCCTCCCGTTTTTCCGACCATGGAAATCCCCATAATTCTGCCGGGGACTTCCGCCGAACCAGATGCCCCCCCTTCCTCATCCATCCCTGCGCTTTCGTTCAGACACTCGGTACAACTGCCAGGCATTCCATAAATTATGCCACAGTACATAAAACGTAGGGCCCAGAGCGGCAATGGGGCTGGCATACGTCAAAGCCAGATAAATGGACAGGGTGGTATTCTTCTGCCCTAATGCCTGGCTGCACTCCGCAGCGCGCGTGCGCCCCCCCAGCAAATATCCCAACCCGAAATTGAACCCGCAAACCAGCAGGGCCATCACGCCAATCTGTTCCAAAACACGTTCCGAAATGCCCTCACGGGAGGAAATATCATAAGAGGCGTTTGCGGCTATCAAAACCAGAATCACCACCCAAATGCCAAAAGTGACGTCTTTCAACTTCCTGGGCCAGGCAATGGCGCGCGGATAAAAACGCCGCGCCGCCAGCGCCAGCGCCAGGGGAAGCAACATGACCAAGGAAATATTCTGGGCCACGTTCAGATAAATCTCAAAACCGCCCCGCCCAACAACCGCCGGCAGGATGAAAGGCAGCAGGGCGCAGATAATACCGTTAATCAGCAAAAGGGCGGTCAGCATAAACTCCACGCTGCCGCCCAGCAGCCCCATCACCACGGGAGCCGCCGTGGCTGTAGGCATGATACCTACGAAAAAAGCGGCCTGTGCCAAATACCCATCCCCAAAAACAAGGCGGCACACACCCCATGCCGCCAAGGCGACCATCAGATTAGCCCCCGTCAGGAGCCAGTGAGCCCGTTCCGGCTTCATGCGTTTGAAGTGGATGCCCAGAAAGGTTACGAACAGCATCACAATCAGCATCCACTTGAACATCCAACTGTACACATGCAGACCGGGCATCATGTACCCCGCGATGAAGGCCGCCACAATGGCAAACGTGCGGATGAGGGACTTGAACATGAGAAATGCGGTGAAACGATTACGCGGGATTTTCGAGCAAATGGATGAAACCTCCCATCCGATGAGCGTTCCATCCCGACAAATCTCGCAAACGAATCGGCAAGCCGGTTACCATGCTCTCAACAGACGACGTCACTCCACCCCCATGATGCCGGGAAACGCCCGTATCGCCATGTCCGGCAATAAGGAGACCTGCTGCAATTGGCAACCGTTCCCTGGTTCCCCGCTGTTGCATCATGGAGAGAATTGGAAAAATCCGGAATTACCGGTCCACACGGGCGGCGCGAACCTGAATGGAGTGGTTGTGGGCGTCCAGCCCCTCCACCCGGGCGAACTCTGCCACATACGGGGCGGAGTTCAGCACGGCATTCCGGTCCATGCGCACCACGCTGGTGCGGCGCTGGAACTGATCCGCCCGCAAGCCGGAAAAAGACTTGCCGGCGCCGCCGGTAGGCAGCGTATGGCTGGGACCCGCCAGAAAATCCCCGCAGGCTACAGTAGAAAGGGAGCCTGCGTAAATGGCTCCCGCCGTCCTGATGCCACTCAGCACGGCTTCTTCATCCCTCGTGACGAGCACCAAATGCTCCGGCGCAAAAGCATTAACCAGTTCCACCCCTTCCTGAATGGAAGAAACCAGAAAACCGTAGGCATGCTTGTCCAACACCTCCCGGATGATGGACCCGCGGCTCAGCAGGGCAGCCTGGCGTTCCACTTCCGCCTCTACCTGTTTCAATAACGCCTCTGACGTAGTAACAAACACAACTACGCTGTCCGGGCCATGTTCGCCCTGTGCCAGCAGGTCGGCAGCAAGGAACTCCGCATCCGCAGTATCATCCGCCAGCACCATTACTTCACTGGGGCCGGGCAACAAATCAATGGCAACGGCCCCCACCAACTGACGCTTGGCCTCCACCACAAAACGGTTGCCGGGGCCAAAAATCTTCTCCACCGGTTTCACGCTCTCCGTCCCCAGCGCAAGGGCGGCTATCGCCTGGGCGCCCCCTATCTTGACAATCTCCGTTGCGCCGGAGGCTTTCAGCGCATACAAAAGCGCGGGATTCACCTGGCCGTCCGGCCCGCAGGGCGTGGCGGCCACAATCTCCCGCACGCCGGCGGCCTGAGCAAAACCGCCCGTCATGATGGAAGTGGATACCAGGGGCGCTTTCCCTCCGGGAATATAAATGCCCACACGGTCGTACGGAAGGAACCGCTCCGCCACCTCCACGCCCTGCGCATTTACGCCGGACCAGTCCTGCCTGCGGCTGCGGTCTGAAAAATAATGGATATTTGCCAGAGAGACGGCAATGGCCTCCTTCACACTCCCCTCCACCATGGCCTCCGCTTCCGCCAGCTCTGCCTCCGTCACGAACAGGGAGGAAGAATCAAGATGTACCTTGTCAAATCTGGAGGCATAGTCAAAAAGGGCTTCATCCCCGCGCGCGGAAACATCCTGGATAATAGCGTTCACGGTATCCCTTACGGAATCCTCCGGGAGGGCGCGGCGGTTCATCCGGCTCTTCATTTCGTCAAAGCAGGTATCGGAAGGACGGTAAATTTTCATAAAAAGTCTCTACAGAAAAACGGGAAGGAAGTTTCCCAATCTTTAAGCACGCAGTCAAGCCTTCTGTCCTCTTTGATTTCCAACAGGGCTTCACGGCACCTCCGGACAAAAAATCAAAAGACCAAACCATTCTCCCTTGACCGACATCAAAAATAGTCCTAGCCTTTCTTCCGCAAACATTTGGCCAAACGGCCCACTGTCATGAACATTCACGAATATCAAGCAAAACAACTCTTTGAGCGTTTTGGCGTGGCTACCCCCAAGGGCATTGCCGCCGCCACAGCTCAGGAAGCAGCACAAACAGCCCGGAACATGGGCCTCTCCCAATACGTAGTTAAGGCACAGGTACACGCTGGCGGCCGTGGTAAAGGCACCTTCAAAAACGGTTTTAAGGGAGGCGTCCACGTCGTCAAGTCCGTGGAGGAAGTGGAAGAAGTCGCCGGCAAGATGCTTAACCAGGTTCTGGTCACCAAGCAAACCGGGGAAACCGGCAAGCTGGTCAGCAAAATCATGGTGGCGGAAGCCGTGGATCTCAAAAAGGAATGCTACTTCGCCATTCTTCAAGACCGCGCCCGGGAATGCCCCGTTATCGTGGCCAGTACGGAAGGCGGCATGGACATTGAAGAAGTGGCTACCACCCGCCCGGAAGCCATTATCCGCGAACACATTGACCCGGCGCTGGGCATCCTGCCTTTCCAGGCTCTCAAAATCGCCGTGGCGCTGGGACTGACCGGTCCCCTGCTCCGCCAGACCACCAAGCTCATCACCAACGTTTACAAGCTTTTCACCGCTCTGGACTGCTCTCTGGTGGAAATCAACCCCCTTGTAGTTACCACGGATGACCGCGTGTGCGCTCTAGACGCCAAATTCAATTTTGACGACAACGCCCTGTACCGCCACCCGGAAATCATGGAAATGAGGGATGAAACGGAAGAAGACCCCCGCGAAGTGGAAGCCGGCAAGTACGACCTGAACTACATCGGCCTGGACGGCAACATCGGCTGCATGGTGAACGGCGCCGGACTGGCCATGGCTACGATGGACATCATCAAATACTACGGCGGCGAACCCGCAAACTTCCTAGACGTAGGAGGCTCCGCCACGGAAGAAATGGTAACCAACGCGTTCCGCATCCTCACCAGCGACAAAAACGTGAAGGCCCTTCTGGTCAACATCTTCGGTGGCATCATGCGTTGCGATGTCATTGCCCAGGGCATTGTGGCTGCGGCGAAAAACATCGATATGAAAATCCCGCTCGTCGTACGTCTGGAAGGCACCAACGTAGAAATCGGCAAGAAAATCCTTGCAGACAGCGGCATCTCCATTATCCCTGCCGACAACCTGGACGAAGCTGCCCAGAAAGCGGTTGCGGCAGTTAAATAACCCTCACTATTTATTACGACAATGACACCTCTCATTGACAAAAACACCCGTCTGGTCGTGCAAGGCATCACCGGAAGCGCCGGCGCGTTCCACGCCAAAAACTGCATGGACTTCGGCACCAATGTGGTTGCCGGTGTGACCCCCGGCAAGGGCGGCCAGCTCTTTGAAGGCAAAGTCCCCGTCTTCGATACTGTGGCGGAAGCCAAAAAAGCTACGGACTGCAATGCCTCCATGATTTTTGTTCCTCCGCCCTTCGCAGCGGACGCCATCATGGAAGCTGCTGACGCGGGCGTTAAACTCATCGTCTGCATCACGGAAGGCATTCCTGTGCAGGACATGCAGAAGGTGAAAACCTTCCTGAAGGACAAGGACGTAACCCTCATCGGCCCGAACTGCCCCGGAATCGTCAATCCTTCCGCCAACTGCAAGATCGGCATCATGCCGGCCTACATCTTCAAACCCGGCAGAATCGGTATTGTCTCCCGTTCCGGAACGCTTACCTATGAAGCCGTCTGGCAGGTTACCAACATGGGCCTTGGCCAGAGCATGTGCATCGGCATCGGCGGCGACCCTGTCCATGGCATGACCCAGCAACAGGCCGTGCAATTCTTCACGGAAGATCCGAACACGGACGCCTTCATCATGATTGGCGAAATCGGCGGTTCTGAAGAAGAAGAAGCTGCTGAATGGATCAAGAACAACTGCAAAAAACCTGTTGCCGCGTTCATCGCAGGAGCCACGGCGCCCAAGGGCCGCCGCATGGGCCATGCAGGAGCCATCGTTGCCGGAGGCAAAGGTACTGCCGCCGCTAAGCAGGAAGCCTTGAAGAACGCCGGTATTGTGGTTGCCAAGACACCGGCTCAGATGGGAGCCGCCCTGGCGGAAGCCATGAAAAACAAGGGGATGTAACCTCCCTCTTTTTCACCTTTTCATATCCAGCGCCTTCCCTTGCCGGAAGGCGCTTTTTTCATGATAAAACGGAGTTGATTACATCACGCGGATTTTATCTGAATTGCAACGGAGGCTATTCCCTCCGCTTAGTGGGCGAACCCTCTGTAAAAGACATATTCTTATTTTGTTCTTCACAAAGGGCATTAACATTCTTTATTTGATATTTCCGTTGATAGTTAACACATTGAACTTAATAACCCATACCCACGGATTCAGTTCAGCGGAACCGGTTCCCTTTATTTTTTCCCACAAAGAGAAGAAAGATAACCGGGCAAAAGCCAACCCCGCAGATTTTCCCGAGTAATCCCTCCATAAACAGGCATCCGTTTCTTCATCGTGCCAAACACATTCAATGCCCTCCATCCGTGCATCGTTCGTCGTAATGTCCAAAAACCGCTCAACTCTGATTTCCGTAATTTCCAGTAAAATCCGGGAAGCCCAACGCGGCATGTGGATCGAAGGAATAAACTGCCTGCGGGCATTTTTTGATATCCATCCGTCTGGATATGACATTGGCAAACAAACGCCATCAGCAGAATAAAGCCATCCAGAACGGCTATTATGGCAAATCTCCTCCTGCACCCACAAACGGTCGCCAACTTTCCCGTAGGGACATTCAATCCACGGGATAAAAATATCTGAAAACTTTCCGCTTCCTTCCTCGGAAACAGCCAGCCACGAGCCGGACTCTTCTATAAATTCCTGAATCTCCCACCCTCTTTCTTTCAAAGCTTCAGGGAGATCATTAAACTGGTTCAGGCCGCACGTGCGGCGGGTTTGATTTTTGTGCTCGCCGGGAGTGCTGTATTCCTGCAGCAATGCCCGAATCATATCTGCTTCAAATTGGATAGGATGTTCTTTAATATTGTTATTCATGGTCTTGACCATTGATAACACCAGATTATTCCAAAATCCGTTAAATCCTCCGCAGATTAAAAAAAGACAGAGCCCATTCTGGAGTGGCTGTTCCATACTTTCCCACACATCCTGAAGCTGTTAACATATCCGATGCGGCCGTGAACCACTCCGAGACCGGCGCATGAACCACATTCGTGTCCATTCAATTCCGGGCACTCTCCACTTTTACCAGCCACGGCAGTTTTATCCTGTCCATCTCCTGCAACAACTAACTTACATTCAAAAATTTATATCATCATTCACACACACAAATACCCTCAGGGACAGCCTCCAGTCCAGACCTTTTTCCAAATGCACCTATAATTATCCTGATGCCTATAATAAGGATATTAGAAAAAACGCTGGCTATACATCCTAACCGGCGTTTTTGGCCTAAGTTATTCAATTTCAAATGAAAAAATAAAAAACTAAAATAAGACAATCAGACCAGCAAATAATTCCCCAGCATCTAATCCCCTGGTTTGCAAAGAAAAAGAGCCTAAACCGTTAAAGTGCAGGCTCTTCAAAAAAGAAAGGCTTTGGCGGAGCGGGAGGGATTCGAACCCTCGGTACCGGTTTTGCCAGTACGTTCCTTTAGCAAAGGAGTGCTTTCAGCCTCTCAGCCACCGCTCCGTCTTGGGTAATGTGTGGAAAGGAGACTACACGCTTCCCAAAATGAAGTCAATACATAAATAATACAGTCAAAAATATTGATCAGGCAATCTTCTAGATCCTACTGGATCGGGATAGACAACCATTCATTTGATTGTTCCATGAGGTCAGAAAAACAACCTTCTGGAAAGAGTAAAAATATCCACAAATTCATGTTGATGAACAATTTATTCAAACAAATACGCATTTTCCCGGCAAATATATTAGCAAAGCATGGAACATTTTTTCCGTAATTCATGAAAAATAGTTCCTCAGTTCAGCATGAACACCACATTCCAGAGACGGCGTACGCCTGATTGGAGCAAATCGGAAAGACAAATTCACACCCCGCAATGCTCGGCAATGACTTCCAGGAAATCATCCAAGTAACGAGCAGCTTTCTGCTCTCCAATGCCGTGAACGTTCATAGCACCACGGCGGGTGGTAGGTTTCAACCTGGCCAAACCTTCCAGTGTAGAATTATGAAACACGGCATAAGCCGGAATCCCGGCTTCCCGTGCCAGTTCATTCCTCAGCTCCTTCAACTTCAAAAACAAATCCTCGTCAAACTCTCCCAGGGCAGCCAAATTTCCCGTAGACCGAACTCTGGCCTGCTCCATAGATACGGATATTTTTCCCCGGCGGGCAAAAGGCCAAACCAAAGATGCCTTCTTGCGCCCCATCATCACTTCATTTCCTTTCGGACTCAGGGTAATCAGGGGACGGTCCGCCTCCCCGCTCATTCTGGTCAATCCCGCCATATGCATGGCACGGAACAACTGGCGGATATCGTCCTCACTCCATCGGGAAAGGATGCCATAAGTACTCAGCCGGACCAGGGATGTTCTTAACAACTCCTGGGTTTTCGCCCCTTTGAGCATCTGGATGATTTTCGTCCTGCCCCACCTTCCCTGCCAGGAACCATCAGCCAAACGCACGGATGCGCGCGCAATCCCGCTCAACGCCTGCCGCACCACCAAAGTCTCTTCTTCTCCCAGGGATTGGCCTTCCTCAACGCCCAGGGCCAGGCACTGGTCGCAGCGGCCGCACGGCACTCCATCTTCCTCCCCGAAATAATTCAAAATCCATTGCTGACGGCAGCCGGAGGAATAAGCGAACTCCGTCATTGCCTTCAGTTTTTCCCGGTCCCTCACTTCCTTTTCCCGCAGGGCACCTTCATCCAGAGGAATCTTCAAGCCGCTTACGGAAGGATCCGTCACTCTGGTAAGCTTCACGCGTTGTCCCGGAACGTCATGACGGCTGATCGCTCCATTGCGTATAAGAACGGATAAAGCAGCTCCCACCTGCATGGCATTGCGGCATTTGAGACGCTCCGCCATTTCCTCCAGAGACCACATGACATCGTGGGTTTCCGCGCTGCAATGCTTCCTGAGCAACTCGTACAGCTCCACAATCAATGGAATTCCCGGATTCACTCCTTCAATAAAAAATTCCTGGGTCCGCAAATCCGCATGGTTGAACAAAAGTTCGCAATAAGCCTCCTCCCCGTCTCGTCCGGCTCGGCCGGCCTCCTGATAATAGGCCTCCACACTGCCGGGAATCTCAAAATGGGCAACAAACCTGACGTCCGCACGGTCAATGCCCATTCCAAAAGCATTCGTGGCAATAACAATATCCGCATGGCGGTTCATGAAAGCGTTCTGGGCTTCCTCTCTCTGTTCATCCGTCATGCCTGCGTGATAGGCTGTCACGCTCAATCCAAAATCGGAAAGAGCCTCATATACCTGCTCCACTTTTTTGCGGGTGGAGCAATAAATAATACCCGTCTTGTAACGCTTCACCAATTCGTACAGCCTCTTGTATTTGTCTTTGTGCGTATCGCACGCAGTAATGCGGAAATGCAGGTTTTCCCGCGCAAACCCTCGTACGATCGTCACCGGATCATCCAGCCCCAAATGTTTCAGAATATCTTCCCGCACCCGCGGAGTAGCCGTGGCGGTCAGAGCAGCCACCTGAGGCCGCCCCATCATTTCAACAGCTTTTCCCAGCTTCAGATAATCCGGACGGAAATCGTGCCCCCACTGGCTCAGGCAATGCGCTTCATCCACAGCCACCATATTTACATCCACCTCCGCCAGAGCATGCATGAACCCTTCATGACCAAAACGTTCAGGAGCCACATATACCAGCTTGAACGCACCCTTCTTCATTCCTTCCAAACGTTCCTTTTGCTCAGGAAAACTCAGGGAGCTGTTAATCATGGTGGCGGGAATCCCTCTGGCGACAAGAGCATCCACCTGATCTTTCATTAAAGCGATTAGAGGACTGACAACCAGGCAAACCCCGTCCCGGCACAAGGAGGGAAGCTGGTAACACAGGGATTTTCCTCCTCCCGTGGGCATCACGACCAATACATTGCGGCCTTCCATAATGGAAGCCACCACTTGATCCTGGCCCTCCCTCAAGCAGGAAAAGCCGAAGTACTTCTTCAATGCCTCCATCGGCGACCTGATCACCTTGAACTCGCTCATTTTCTCCGTTTAGTGTGCCACAGGCCATTCCATGGCGCAACGCCTTTCCCCTTTTTCTCCACCCCTCAGTTAACGGTTCTTTCTCTGAAAATTTATTCTCCCAAAAAGAGAAAAATGATTTTTTTCTCAAATCATCTTACAAACATCTTGACTTTCCCGAAGAAAAATCTATATTTCCTTCACCGCTTACGCGGTACACGACGCAAGTCAAAGCGCCCGTAGCTCAATTGGATAGAGCGTCTGACTACGGATCAGAAGGTTTGGGGTTCGAATCCCTACGGGCGTGCCACTTACATCACTGCCAGCAAATAAAATGATTCCTGCCTGAACATCACGGCGGGATTTTTTGTCTCTACTGGTAAATACATATGGGGGCGCCATGGTTTCGACTGGAAGTCTGCGGTGCTGGCTGCATGTGAAGGTTAATCGGCTGGCCTTCTAAAAAGCCGATTAAAAAAATAAATGCAGAGTCTAACGACCTTGCTCTGGCTGCCTAATTAGTTCAGCCGCGTCAGAACCTCAACGCCTGCTAGAGGGGACGACGAAGACACAGCAGGCTGGTGCAATGCGGGGTTGCCGCGCAACGCACGAGACTTCCACAGGCAACTAGCGAGCTTGCCTAGTTGACGCATAGCGAAGCAGCCGCGAAAGCAGCAATATGCGTCTGAACATGGAGATGCTGTCATCAATGGCCTTCAGGACACGGGTTCGACTCCCGTCGCCTCCACCATTTCAAAACAACCGCAAGCGTTTGAAATAGAACGCTTGCGGTTTTTGTTTTTATAGAATCGCAGTACAAACCGCAGTACATTATAATGACTTTTAGAAACAATGTACTGTATTTTTAAAACCGCATGACGATACTCCATCCAGGTTTTCCGATAAACATTAGAGCATAAGGGAATCTGCAATTTTTGAGTCATCACGACAAACCAGGCCCTTCCTGTTCCCAACGTTGACCAGGAACTGCTTTACGTCACTCATGGGGTTACTGTCATTGATTCCCTGTTTTTGATCCTCTCCTGCCTGGGAGGAACATCTTTTCCATTTAAAACTGTTGCAATGCATCGACAAATCCGGAAACGCCTTGTCCGGAAAAAACACTGCATCACATATCCCCCAGTCTGCCGCAATCATGCAGTCAGTCCAACAATCTTATTTGCTGATATCCTTATTATTTTCTGATGGTAAAATACTTGAAAAACGATATGGAGGCAAAATCCATCAGTATGAACTGCGCATAATTACCGGGGGTAAAAATACGGCGGCCCCCGAGGCTATTGACAGCCTCAATCGTCAGTAGAACTGCTTCACGAAACTCAACGGCCTCATCGTCTCCTGCGGAATTATTGAGAACAGAGGTATTTCCCAGCCTTGCCCATACCTGGACGGCTTGCCAGTCCTCTTCCATGTCTGCAATGACGGCTACAGCCGCGCTCAAAGCCGGGGCCTGCCCGGACGGTATATCATTCTGTTTATAGCGGTCTATGCGGGTATATCCATCCGAATCCTGGTAGATGGCTGTTAGTGTGAATTCCCTCCAGTTACCGGGCTTGGAAAACTGTATTTGTATCTCTCTCATGGTATCATTATGCTAATTGGCTGATTTAATAATGGCGGCGCGAGCATCGTGATGGCTGGCAAACACCCACACCTGCCGGGCTTGTCCCGTCTTGTTGGAGGAATAACATCAGGGATATTTGTCTGCCTCCGGCTGATCTTTCTTCAGGGAGCTGACTGCACCACACGGCAGCGCGTAACACCCACTTCCTTGAAAAATCTGCTCCAGCTCGCGGAAAATGTCATCCTGTGTAAAACGTCCAGATTGAAAGTCCCCGCTCCCGCCCGGCATTTTGGCCAACATTGATGAGGATACGGCCCGTAACAAATATGATATGCCCCCTCGTTTGAAGCGTATGGAAGATGCTTTGCCTAAATCGCAGATGAGACAGCCTGCGGAGCATTCCTATATTGTCACACCCACTTAACTATTTGAATACAATAAATGATGATATCCTTTCTCTATAAAACCATCCTATCACAGGAAAGGAACGAATTATTGGAAAAATTGCTTTGAAACCCGGATTCGGCCCCTGTCCGTAAAAAACTATACGATGAAATGAGCTTCCCGAATATCCAGAAGCGTTGATAAAAATACTTCAAGCCAACAGTATGTACTTTATATGGAAAACTCTTATCATCAAACAACACGCCGGAATTTCCTGAATCAATTAGGCCTGGCGGCAGCAGGAATGACAACGGTCAATACAGCCCTTGCCACTACACAATATGATTCCGGCATTCCCAGAAATTCCGTACCAGATAGAACTTCCGATAATTCCGCCAAAAGAGTGATCATGATTTCCCTGGACGGTATTTGTGTGGAAGGTTTTCAAAAGGTGCATGCGCCCTCTTTAAAAGGAATGATGTCACAGGGAGCTTTTTCTCTGGATACGCGGGTTGTGATGCCCTCCGTCACGTTACCTAACTGGACCAGTCACTTAACCGGCAGCGGCCCGGAACAGCACGGAGTCTTCAATAATAACTGGACGCCGGCAAATTCCTCCTACCCCGCCGTACGGAGAGACGAAGACGGATATTATCCCTCCGTATTCCAGGCCCTGAAAAAATGCCAGCCTTCCTGCAAAACAGCTTTTTACTATAATTGGAAACCTCTTGCCTATCCGTTCAACGAAAAATACCTGGATGAAATCAAGTACCTGGCAAACGACGCCTATGCTTCCAATTACCATCAGGCTTTCCAATTCGTCAAGAAACACCGCTACAACCCGACTGTGGTTTTTCTCTATTCCGTTCATACAGATCATGCGGGGCACAAATACGGCTGGATGTCCAGAGAATACCTTCAATCTATTGAAGAGGCGGATCAGCAAATTGGAATCTTTTTTCAGAAATTGAGGCAGGAAGACTTATTCAACGATACGCATTTTCTATTTCTGACGGATCATGGGGGAATCGGAAAGGGCCACGGGGGGACGAGCGCAGCGGAAATGATAGTTCCATGGGGGATTTCAGGTCCGGGCATTAAGAGAAATTTCCTGATTTCCGAACCAAACAATACCACCAATACCGCTCCCATGCTTCTTCATTTATTCGGAGGAAAGCCACTACCGGAATGGACGGGGAAAGTCATTGAAAGCGTGTTTCCATCATAACTCCCCCGTAGCTTGCTTTTCCTGATGCAATTTACCGCCTTTTCACGGCAGGAAACAAAACATGGCTGCCGGATGGCATTCCCTGCCGGAGTTGAACCGAGCCTTTGCCGTTGGAGAGACGGCCTTCCTGACCGCTAGAAGAAGGGAACATGACAGCCGGAATAAAACAGCCCGCTTTTCACAAAGCACTGAAATCTGCATAGCACTTTCCCGGAAAGAGTCAATGATTTTTACCGTATCCTTTCCCCTTTTTAATCAAATACGGAATTCCAACAGGGAGCGTCAGCCGCATCAAAACGCAACAGAACCTGTTCCGGAGTGTTTTATTCCCAAGACATGGAGGCAAGCTTATTCCGACCAGAGCATCAGCTTTCTGATGTTTCCCAACCATCCTTTTTTCAACCGTTGCCCACCCATACGCATAAGATAAGGGGAAGGATTGCACCTGTTTCTTCCATGAAGGACAATGAAACGTACGGCCACCACCTCCGACCGTCTTCATGACGAATTGTTCACTCAGGCTTTCTGGCCTTGTTCATCTTCATGGCAAATCATCCCACGTAGCCGACATGATTGGACCATTCAGCATTTAATGATTCGAGGCGCGGGCACCCCCTCCCTCTGGGTTGCCGTACCGCATCAAAGACATCTTATGACGAGCCCTGCCGCATGAAGTATTGTTCATTTTTCCTCTTTTATTTCCGGCAAAACCACAGGTTCTCCCAAAAAACGGGGTTCACGGCTCCAAACCCACAAGTCCAGCATCATCCATACGCGGGCCGCACGCTCCCTGAACCAGCTTTTCATACGGGAACGGCGGTTGGGAACATCCGGCGCGCTGACGGCCCAGGCCGCCATCCCCTCATGCGCTGCGATTGCCAGGGCGCGTTCATTATGAAATTCCTGAGAAACAACAATCATCGCCGAAACGCCGAAAATTTCCTTCATCCTCACGACAGAATCCAAAGTCCGCAATCCCGCAAAGTCACATACAATCCGTTCCTCTGGAACGCCACGTTCCACCAGAGCCTGTTTCATCCATTCCGGTTCATTGTAAGCATGAGAACTATTATCTCCGGAAACGATGAAAACCGTTGCTTTTCCATCTTTCCAAAGTTCCGAGGCCGTATCCATCCTGTTATGGAAATATCCGTTAGGGCTCCCCATGAATGTTGGGGAGCATCCTAACACCAAAACAGGAGCACGAACGGGAACATCCCTGGAATGCTCAACAATCCTGCCCTCTGAAACGGAATAAATGTACCATTCTGCGGCAACGCATACCACAACCGCTCCCGCAAACATGCCTCCTGCTATTTTCAACGCCAGCAGCATTCCCTTTTTTCCAGGGCGCCATGAACCATCTGATTTTCCAAACCGGAAGATACCCAACAATTTCATACTCCGTATTTCTATTTTTCAGCCAGAGGCGCCCTGTTATAAACTCTTTTTTCAGAACTGTTTCCACTCAACATTCTTCTCTCTGCTTTCTGCATTTCATGACAAGAATAGCCACGAAACACCGCCATCCTTGTTTTACTCATCCGGGAAAACAAAAATTATTGATGGAGAATCAGCCAGCAAATGATATTGAAGCAAAACAAAAAGGCCCGCAAACAGCGAGCCTTTAATTTACATAATTCATTGTTATTTAAAGAAGTACCCCCGACCGGACTCGAACCGGTACGTCCTTGCGGACAACAGATTTTAAGACAAATTCAAAACATTGATACTTCAATATTTTTATTAAAAAACGATTCATGGGTAACTACTGGGTAACTATTTCAGTTTCTGCGATTCATTTCTCGCTCGTGTTCTCGGTAATTCTTTCCAGAAGGAAGAGTGCCAGAAAAAATCAGCCTTGTCTATTTTGGACTTGCAGAAAAATACTATCTGGAAATGATAAAAAGCAATGGAACAGTATTACATTGCAACGGAGGAAGGACAGACGGAAGGGCCGTATTCCTTTGCATCACTGGAAACCTTCTACGCCGAAGGCAAGATAACACAAAAAAGCCTTGTTTGCATTGCTGGCGGTCAAGAGTGGGTGCAGTTCGGAACGGTTTTAGAACAGAAGTGGAAAGTTCAAGCCCTCCAAAGGGGTGAGGCTACCCGTAAAAAAGAGGAAGAGGCACGAAGAAGGTTCGATGAAGCACAGGCACAATTAAATAAACCTGCTTGGCAAAAGATTCATGAACAACAGGATACGCGACCAAGAGAATCTGAACCGTTGGAGATAACTGTCGAAGGCTTATTCCGTATTGCAGGTATTCTTGCTCTACTTGCTGGGGTTATCGTGTTTTTGAATCATGCTGAAGAACAAACAGGAATCGGTCTTGCTTACCTGATCGCTGGGGCCTTCTCCTGCCTTGGGTGCTTCTGGTGTGCTAAAGTCACTAAATTACTTTCTCATATTGTCGACTTACTTGCTGTAATATCCACGAGGATATATAACGCTAAAAATAAAGATTAAAACGCCCCTACTTTAGGGGCGTGAATGCTAGGGGCTTGTTCATCATCTTCTCAACCTTTCCCGGCTAAGCTGCATTCTTTGTGTCCTTTTTATTTCTGTTATTTCCTTGTTGATAGCTCCGATATTGCTTTCAAACATCTGCTTCAAGCCCTGAAGAACTTGTCTTGATGCAACTCCAAGTTCCGTTAATTTTCCCACAAAAAGCTTGTTTAAATTCTGTATCTCTTCCGGGTCAATGTGTCCGTCGGCTGCGGCGCGTTCTATATCTTTTCTAGTGCCGTCAATAGCCTTGTTGACTAAAGAGGCTTGATGTGGAGTAGCACTCTTGCCGGCGTTGATGGTAAAACCTTCCACAAAAGTTTTAATAGCCTTGTCGGCTTCCCGCTTCTGTTCCTGTTGAAGCTTCTTCAGTTCCTGGTCCTGCTCTTTCTCAAGCTTTTCCTGGGCCTTCTTGGCTTCTTGGGCTTCCTTTTTGTCGGCCCGTTTGTTGAACAGGTCGATATTGGCGGAATTGAGCCGGTCTTGCGTCCTGATGCTCCGCTCCTGATCAACAATATTGCGTTCATAGGCCCCCATAATATCCCCCAGCTTCCCGGCTTCTTCTCTGGCATCGGCAAGTTTGTCCGCAAGTTCTTTTGCCTTGGTGTTCTGGTCTTCCAGGGCTTTTTGATATTCTCCGGTTCGGCTGGTTACGTCCGTTCCCTGCTGGTAGGATGGTTCAAAGTTCACATCAGATTGGCGGAACAAGTCCCGGAGTTCATTTATTCTGGTCATGGCGGCGTTGCCTTCACTTTGGGCTGCATCACGGGCGGATAGAATGCGTTGCTCTTTCTTTCGCAATTCTTCTAATTCTTCTTTCTGGTTGACCTTTGCCAATCCTGACCCCGCTACGGAAGATTTTTTTTCAGATTTATCTATTTCTTCTTGAATTTTCTTAAGTTCTCTATTGCTTGTATCAATCCTTTCCTGGGCTTTGGCTTGCTGTTGGAACAGACTTTCAACTTCTTGAAGGGAGGGCATTTGCTCCTGAATGAACTTCATGTCAAAGTCCTTATCTTGCAAACGGTCACGGTTTTGAACGGCAGTATCCAACTGCTTTCCATAGTCCATGAATTCCTTCTGCGCTACTTCCAGATCCCGGCGGCGTATTTTGTCGTCAAGATTCTGGTCAATCGTCATCATGCCGTAGTCCCGTTGACGTTTGGTGATTTTGCCGTCTTCAAAGTCATTGTCCAACTTCACGCGGGCAAGTTCGGCTTCCTGCGTGTCAATCCCCTTCTGGCGGGCGGCTTCCTCCCTTCTCAACTGGATTTGCCGCTCAATTTCCTGGGTCTGCAAACGGTATTCCGCCGTAATACCCTTGATGAAGTCCTCGAACCCTTTGTTGATTTCCTGCGTCCGGTCGGCTTTGTTATAGTCCTGGATGGCTTCATAACTCTTTTTGATAGATTCGGCAGCATCCCTGGCACGTTTTTTCATCCTTTCGGTTGCCTGTTCCGCCTGCCGCTCCAATTCGTCGCTTTTGGTCTTGAAGTGGTCAATCAGGGCGGTAATGCCGGCGGTCAGCCCCTGGATCAGCAGCATGGCCCAGCCCAGCGGCCCCATCGCCGTTTTGATGGTGGTTCCGAACAGGCGGATGAACGGGATCGCCCCGCGGAGGGCGCTGGACATGCCCAGGATGCGCGTTGCCGCAATGGTGATTTGCCCGGCCAGTCCCTTCACCTGTGTCGTGGTGATCTCCCCGGCATCCCCGGCCGTCTTGATGCGCCGTCCCAAGTCCTGGATATTCTTCAGGGCGTCCGCCTGGGCCACGTTGTCCCCGGCCTTCCGGGCTTCTTCCAACTTGGCAATGTAGGATTCCAGTTCGGCCTGCAGTTCCTCATAGGTGGCGGAGGCGCGGCGGTTGTTGGCTTCCAGCCGTTCCACCGTGGCGGCGGCGGCCTGCTGCTTCCGGGCCTCCGCAGCTTCCGCCTTTTCCGCGGCCTTGTCGGCCGCATCCATTTCCTTGTTGTAGCCGTCGATGATTTGTTGAAGGTTTTCGTCAAGGTCATCTCCCCATTTCGCTCCGAGATCCAAATCAGACATTTTGTTGTTGAGGACTTCAAAGACGTCATCCACCTGTTCCAGCTTCTTCCTGAATTCCTCGGAGGTCAGCACGGCGTTGGTGACTTCGTCAATAAACCCGGTCAATCCCGGGTTGTCGTTGAAGGCGGCTTTCATCCGGGAGCCGGCGGCGGTCAGGGCGTCGGCGTATTGGTCAAGTTTGGAATTGGCGTTTTCCAGGGCTTGTTCATATTCCGCGCCCATGCCGTCCTTCATGGCGGCTCCGGTTTCTTCAGCGACCGTTTTGACGTTGTTCAGGGCGTCGGTTACCTGGTTGATGGCGTCCGCGCTTCCTCCGGATCCCCGGGCGGCTTCCCTGGTCTTGTTGATGGCTTCCGTTGTCTGGTCGGCTCCGGAGGTGTCGGCGGTCGTTCTGATGTTGATGTTCAAGTCTCTGTCTGACATGGTTTTATTGATTGGTTTTATTTGGTTGGCTGTTGTTGTTTCAGCGGGTAGTTGAAGGGGGGTATATCGTGATTGCCGGGGCATTCATGGATTCAAACGGGCGTCGCACAGGGCGAGCATGACTTCCCGGCGGGCGCTTTTGGGAACGTGGGGAGGCCGAGGATTGCCGACGCTCACCACGTCATAGCTGCGGGCATAATCCTCCGGATTCGCCGTCCGGCTGTCCCAGTTCCACCAGGACCACCGCCCGGCCCGGTTCCGGGGCGTCCACGGCTCGTCAAGCCGGACACGCTCCCGACCGCAGACGTCCATGACGGCCCGGCAGATGGTGAGGTCTTCCGGGGCGAGCGGGGGGATAGCGGCGCATTCCAGAGCTTCGGCGGCCATCCTGGCCGCCCGGCCGCTCAGGGCGTAGCAATTTCCGTAGGCGGACCGTTCGGACGGGTTCCGGGGGACCCGGTATCCGGCGGCGTGCAGCGCAAGCCCGTTGTGTTTCATTTCCCTGACCCATCCGCCCGACAGAAGCGCCGTGTCGGAGTCAATCTTGACGACGGTATCGCCATCCTCCGCCCCCTTGGCCAGCGTGGCAATGATTCCCCGGACGCACTCCGGGCCGCGCAGGTTGCCGCAGCGGGGGAAAGAACTCCGGCGATACCGCGCCCCATGCGCTACAAGGGCCCTCCTGGCCTCCGGGGGCACCGGGGCGGCGCTGTCGTCCACCACCGTAACTACCGCGTCCGGAAGAGCCGTCCTAGCGCACCGGACGCAGGCCACGGCTTCCTGCGCGTCTCCGGCATAGGTGAAGATGTATATCCTGATCATGACATTCCGGAGGGGCCGAAGGTTCCCGGGTGGATTTGGAGATAAACCGTGCCCGCCTGGTGCTGCACCACCTTGTTGCCGTCGATGGTGGCCAGATGGAAATAATATTCATAAGGGGTTTCCCGGTCCTCATCCGCGAGCCTGACGGGGTCGGAGACGCCGCCCGCGGCGGACAGAGAGGATCCGAGGTATTTCGCGTCCTTGTCCAACCGGATCTTGAGCCAGATTTCCCCGGAGGTGACGGGGCTTTTCACCCATCCCCCGGAGCCGTCCCCCTCCGGAAGCAGCCCCCCGATATAGTTGCCGGCATAGATAGCCTTCCCCTGGCGGATGTAGGCGTCGGACACCTTGCCGTCGCTCCCGTAAGACAGGCGGCATTGGAATCCCACCTCGACGGCGCTGGTTCCCCACGCGGGAGGCTCCTGGGCCTGCAGCAGTTTTACGGACGGCCCGACGCTGGGAAGCTCCGGGACTTCATCGTCCGCTCCGGAAGAGCCTCCGCCTCCGCTGCCGGATCCTCCGCCCGAAGAACCTCCCCCGGCGGACGTGGACGAATCCGCCCAGGCCGTCCGGCGGAGCGCCTCGGCAAGCTGCCGGCTCCGGTCGATGGAGTCCTGCAGGGAGATCTGTTCCGGGGCCCCCACCGTCACGTCGGAAACTCCCGTTTTAAGGTCGAGGGATATTTCCTGGATGACGGACCGCATGGCTTCCCATTCCTTCAATCCCCCCGTGATGGAGAAGCGTCCCCCGCAGACCTGGTCAAAGTCGTCGTGGACGGTCGCGGATCCGTCATAGGGCAGCGCGCGGGTGGCTTCGTAGTAGGATTTCAGGAAATTTTTATACAGTGCGGAGGTGTCGTAGCTGCCCGATGTTTCGTCGTCTCCGGGGCCTCCGCCGTCGTCGGATACACTTTCCACCGTCCCTGCCCTGTCCACCCGGTAGGATGCGTAGCCGACATTCGTCGTGGTCACTTCAAACGTCAATGTTCCGATCCAGCGGTCCCCGGTTCCGGATTTTCCGCCGTATTCCGGAAAATATTGTTTCACCGTGTCGGGGGGATCCGTCGCCCGCACCCGCAAATCCACCCGGACCTTGCCCCATTTGATTCTTGCGCTCCTGCCGTTGACCTGGCCGGAGGTCAGTTCGTGGGTGACGGCCACGCTGCTGTATCCCCGGTGTTCCGCGTCAGCCGGCGTGATGGACGTGATTTTCGGACTGGCCGCCACTTCCAGGCCGGCGCAATCCTCCAGAGCCGGAGCCCAGCGTTTGACACGGGCCGCCCACTGGGCCGTGCCGGTCGGGAATTTGTCTCCCCGGACAATCATCCGCGGGGCGTCGTAACCTAGCGAGTCCGTTTCCTTAGGGCTGTATTGCCCGGCAGTGTCGGAGACCTTGACGCCGCCCGGAACGTCCACTTCCGCCGTCACCACATAGGGCTGGGACAGGGAGGTGCCTGAGGGATAGACGGCCAGCGCGCGCTGAACCCGGGAAATAACGGAGGCGTTGCAGGTCAACCCCACGGCCGGAGGCACCAGATCGGGACGCGCCTTGAGGGACAGGGCGCTTACGTCCACGGCGGACAGGTCGAGCACGACATCCGGCAAATGGGCATGGTCGGCAATGACCAGCGTGGCGGAGTCGTCCGCGCCGTATTCAAACCACGCGGCCATATTGGGGCGCCATTGCTGGATCTGGGAAAGCAGGGAGGCATACGTTTCCGACGCGTAGGCAAACGGAATGATTTCGGCATCCTTGTCGATCCGGAGGTCGTATTTGATGGGGATCAGAGCCGTGCTGATGGCGTGGTCCAGGACTCCGGAGAGGGCGTCCCGGATGTTCGCGGTCGCCTGTTTTTCCTGACCGCTTCCGCCTGTGCCCTGGCGGTATTCGGCAAAGATGCCGTTGGCGCGGCCGTTCACAAAGTACTGGATGTTGCTCAGGTTCCACCAGTAATCGTAAATCCTGATGTCCCAGCTCTCGGAGGTTCCTTCAAGGGAGTGTTCCAGGTCGATGGCCGGTCCGATGAGTAGGGTTTTCCCGCGCCAGACGACTTTCACTATTTCCCCTTCTTCAAACGGGCAGGAAGCAAACCGGGAGACCGGCGCGCGGAAGGAGACGGAGGCTCCCCCGAAGGAGAGCCGGTTGTAGGACGGGCTTTCGGCCATGTCCAGGAAGTCGGCGGAAGATACGTCAAGGGTTTTCACAGGGGGCGGCCGAGGGTGAAGTTGTAGGAGACGATAAGGCGCAGGCCCTGAACCTTCGGCTCGGCGTCGGCGATGACGGCTTCAAAGCGCTGTTCACGGCCGCAGGCGTCGGTCCAGGCCCATTCCCCCTTCCCCGCCGTTTTCCATTCGTTGAGCCATTCGTAAAAGGCGCCCCACGCGTCCATGTGGGAGGCGCATTCCCGCACGGTGGAGATGGTGAAGGACAGGGACAGGTTGCCGAATGCGTCCAGCCTGGGGAACGGGCTGTTGATGATCGGCGTGGCGGACGTGCCGAACTGCACCGGGAAAGCGTGTTCCGGCAGGGAGTCGAGCAGGAATTCCCCGGCGCGCACGACGGGGCGCCCGTCAAAGGTAATGGAAAAGGGAGAGACAGTCGTGTCCATGCCTCAATAATGGTGGGGGGAAACAGGGGCCGCCCCTCCCCATGCAAACAGAGGGGCGGCCCCGGCTGTCATGCCCCGGCGGAGGCCGGGAAGGCGATTTCTTCCGTGGGCGTCAGGGAATTCAGGGAGGACGGGATCACTTCAAGCGTCAATTTCGGCGTGATCAGCTTGTTGTTTTCCGTGGGGATTTCCACCTTGAGCAGCGCCGCGACTTCCAGGACCATCATTTCTTTTTTGTCTTCCTGGTATTTGGTGAGGCGCGCCCATACCTTTTGCCCGTAGATGTTCCGGGAAAAGGGCTGCACTTCCTTTCCGGCTTCCAGCCTGTCGCACTGGTAAATCACCTGCCAGCAGACCGGATTAACCTCCGTGGAGTTGATTTCGATGGTGTTGCCCGTCACTTTGGTGTTCTTCCGCGTCACATAGGAGGTCGTGTCGCGGGAAAATACCGTGCGGGCGTCGTCTTCCGTGGTCGGCGTGATTTTGTAGTCGATGACTTCGTTGGCCATCATCCAGGCGTCGGAGTCCTTCGCCGGCTTGAATTGCTCGTCCACCGTGTCCGTGCCGCTTTCGGCCGTGACTGTCGTTCCGAACGGGCACAGGTCGAGAAAGGTGCCGACCAGCATTTCCTTGTTGTAGAGTTCTGACATGGTTGTTAGCTTCTTACGTAGTCAATAAAGGTCACTCTCCCGGCGTCGGCGTGGACTTTGTACACGTCTTCCGGGATGTGGACGATTTTTCCCCGCGCGGCGATGCCGTGAGGGAGTTCCAGCTTGTTGACGGCCACCCGGCATTTGACGATGCGGGGCGCCGGAGCAGTAGCGGCCTCCTGGGCCGCGGCGGTGGTGGGTTTAGTTGCCATGTTTGATAATCAGGGTTGTTTCCATCGTCAGGACGATGGACTTTTTCAGGATTTTGGCGGGAGCCGGCTTGGAGCTGGTAACGATTACCTCCGTCATCATCAGTCGGGCATGGTTGCGGCGCCACTTGTGAAAGCCCTCCTGGATGATGTCGGCAAGGTCGTCGGCGTCCCAGCCGTCACCGTCCAGAAGCGGGTTGCTCTCCACGGTGACGTGCCATCTGGCCGTGCTTTTGCCGCTCCTGCTCAACTTGTCCGGAACAATTTCCGGACGCTCCATGACGATGACGGTTTCCAGGGAACCGGTCACCCTCTTGATTTCTTCCTCAAAGGAACCGTCCCATGCCTTAATAATGATTTCCGGGTCTTCCCCGTTGTTGGCCGCGGAGCAAATTTCCACGGCCCGCTGACAGAGGACTTCCGCAAATGCAATGACAGGCGACTTCTTCAGGGTTTTCTTCATATCGGATTGCTCCAATCCTGGTGTTTCGGCCCTCCGTAAATGACGTCGCAGGGCTGGTGCCCATCGTAGGGGGCAAACTCGACTTCACAGGCAGCCACGGCGCGGAGTTTCGCGCGGGCATCCTGATATTGGGCCGCCCGCGCCGTCCCCTGCAGGGATTCGCTTGAACCTGGCACGGAGCTGGTGACGGCATCCCGCACCAGAATGCAGGTGGTGAATACCAACTCCGCGGGAACGGAACTGGAATCCATCGCAATCCTGGCATTTCTGGGGCAGGAGTTGACTGCAGCCGCCACCTCGTTGCAGACCTCGCGGATGATGTCGCTGATTTTGTCCCGGGCAATGGAAGTAATTTCCTTGTCCTGGCAATAGCGGGCAACCGCTTCCGGAGTAATCCTTACGAGGGCCATTGTTCCAATAAGGTTATACCTTGACGGCAAGGACGGCTTCCTGTGCCGTGTTGTCGCCTGCGGACGTTTCAGCTGCGATTTTCAGGCGCAGCCATGGACCGACCTCCAACGGAACGCGCATGAACACTTCTCCGGAGCCGGAACCATTGCTCTCACCCCCCGTCGCAACCAGCTTCGGGGAATCCAGTTTCGTCCAGGCATCACCGTCCTCGGACGATTCGACGGTGAGGGTCATCGTCTTGCCGGCGGCCAGCGCGGGAAGCTCTTCGTGCTTCAATGAAATGACAGCGCTGTCGATGCCTCCTTTCTGTCCGATATGAATCGGGGCAGACGTTACCGTCTTTCCGGTTCCCGGCATCTTCAGACGGATCGTAAGCGCTTCGTCATTGCGGTACATATTCTTCATCATGTGGTGTGTTTCTCCTTTCTGCGGATAAAAGGTTAATTTTTGAGGGCAAGGGAGTTACGACGGGCGCGGAAAAAGTCTTCCGCAAATGCGGCGCGGACGCTGGACAGTGATTCGTCATCAAGTAGGGAATCCACTTCCAGAATCTTGATTCCCATCACGGAATCGGGTTCAGGGGCGATCATGCCCGTTCCGCCGTTTCCGGTGGCAGGCGTAAGGGTTCTGGATTCCTGCAACAGCAATTTCACATTGCCGTTCATAACCACATAGGAAATCATGCCGCGCAAGGCCGCAGGAAACAGGCTCTTCGCCTTGGCGACAAGTTTGTCCGTCAAGGGATGCTGAGCGCTGATGTTCTTGATGCGGGCCACGGAAAACGGAGATTCCACGGCAATGCCCGTCCAGCCTTCCAAACGGGAAGTATAGGCCCTCATTGTTCCTGATTCCCCGTCTTCCGTATTCCTGGCTACGGTCTCTTCCTGCACCGGAGACATGGAAAGCGTCTTCTTGTTCCCCCATATGGAGTGCAGGAAGTCGTCACCCAAAATGACCAGGTAAGCGGAAGCTCCGGAGTTGTCGGCGCGGTTGGCTTCCGAGTCTTCCTGCTTGGAAGGATCCGCGGAAATGGTCATATAATCCCCCATCTGTTCAGAAATAGCCGGGAACACATTTTCCTGTTCCGGAAGCCTGTACCACATCTGCAGGGCAATGGAGGCCATGGCACCCAACGTAACGCTTCGGGTTTCCTTGGTGAGCAGCTGCGCCCCCCTGGCGGAGCTGGTGACAACGGCCTTGTCCACCGCAATAGGTCCGTCAATGTAGTAACACTTAACGGTTTTATTGGTGTATTCGGTCGTCAGGTTCTTGGCTCCGGCATTGGCCGGACGAAACCCGAAACGGGGAATGCCGGTGGGCATATTGATTTCGTACTGCGTTCCGTCAATAACGGTAACGGGAAACGCGGTTACTTCCGGGGATGCAAGTCCAACAGAACGGACTGCGTCAAGGGCCTTGATAGATCCTGTTCCTTCCTGCTGAAGCACGTCCAGCAGGGTCATAAATTCTTTCGCGGGCATATTACTTGTTCAGGTTATTGAGTTCGGTTTCAAAGGAGCTGCGAAGAGCCGCGGTTCCCGTGACGGGTTCTTTTGGGGAGCCTTCCGGCTTGCCGGCATTCACGTCATCGAATGCGGGATTTTTCGGCAGGGCGTTCAACTGCTTGCTGGCGGCAATATAGTCTTCCGTCAGGGCTCGTTCCCAAAAGGTCTTGGATGCTTCATCCTTCGGGGCGATTTTGCCCGCAGCAATGGCATCGGCAACGTCCTGGACGGCGCGTTCCTTCACCTGCTTCCTGGATGCGGCAATTTCTTCCTGGCATTTCGCCAGCTCCTTCTTGCTTGCTTCCAATTCGTCGGAGCTGGCCTTGCCTTTGTCCTGCAGGGCCTTGATGCGCTCCAACACGATAGCCTCGGCATTTTCAGCCTTGGCTTCTTCCTCGGTCAAAATGCCGAGGGCAACGAGTTTGGTGATGTCCATGTCTCGGTTGGTTGTATGGTTGTCTTGCTGGTCGAGGCCCTCCTTGGGCTTCTCAAGGTCTCTATTGTCGCCCGATTTCCCGGGGTCTTCAACGTCGTCAAAATGGGCTACGTCGCCCTCCGTTCGGCTGGCGGCAATGCGTTCGATGTCGTCAAATGCGGGGTCATTGACCAAGGAACCTACTTCTATGGATTCCGGCAACAGGCCGAGGATTTCCCCGGTTCCCTTGTCGCGCCGGAAGCGGGGGCTGTGATAGCCGTAATTGCCGCCTTCCACGTCCGTTCTTCCCTTCTCCGTCCATCCTTCCAGTTCCAACACAACGCCTTTTTCCTCGTTCCACACAAACCGTCCCGGTTTGTAAGAGGCGGGCCCCATCTCATGATCATAGAGCCCGACCGGTTTGACGTTGCTGGATAGCTTGGCTTCTAGGTCGGCATTGAGCCGGGGAACGCAGTCGGACGTTACCCGCACCACACACGTTCCCGGCTGGCCGTTGAGCGAGCATTTAATAGTATGTTCTCCTTTGGGGGCCCACAGGATAGCCATGGGAGCCTTGCCGTGGTTGCCGGCTACCGTCGTTATCAGCGTACTCATGCCCCCATGATGAGGCACAGTGGAGGTGTGGGGCAATAGACGCAAAATGGGCTATGAAACCCCACTAATCTAACCAGTCCCCGGATCCGCCCCCGTCGTCAAGCATGGCATCCATGAAGTGTTTGAATGCTATGCCCGTAAGTTCTTCCACATCCGGAAAAGCCTCCGGCCATGGCGCAAAGATCTGCGACTTCTTGAGCTTATAGACGGCCCTGACTCCGCCATGCCCGTCCGATTCAAAGAGGTAGCCCGGCTCCAATCCGGAGCCGGTCATGCTGTTGCGAAGGTTGAGGATGCTTTTACGAAGAGTGAAAAGTTTGCGGCCCGTCATAGAGGCGTAAGCGCCAGCGCGAACGCCGTGCGCCTCCGGAATGACAGGAATGGTCAGCGCCTGGGCCCGCTTGGCCGTCACCGTGCCGCCGTAGATTTTCAATAACAGGGATTGTGCAAGGTCTAGAGGTTCCCCCCCGTTCCCCTCCCCTGCCTGCCCGGTGAGGTAGATGCGGGCACCGTCCGCCGTCGTCTCGGCAAACCAGTTTCGGGCAATGTCGTTGGCCCACCCGGTTTTCTTCCTTCCAGGCCCGTGGGTCGGCAGGGACGTGTTTTCAAAGTGTCCGGATTCCGCCTTGTTCCTGTACCAGGACGAAAGCCAGCTTTTCACTCCCTCCCCCATGCGTTCATTGGCTTTCGCCAAACTTTCCGAAGCTGCTATTTTTTTCACTTCTGCAATTACCGGGTCAACACCGTTCAAGTCGATCGTCAGGTTCATATCTCGTCTTCAATCCGATTGATTTCCCACCCCTTCCGGTAAGCTTCCGCGCTGGCGTCCCACAGGGCTTCCTGCAGCAAATCATCATTGGTGAGGTCCATTTCCGGAAGGCGGGCAAGCACAGCGGCCAGTTCCGCCCGAAATTCATGATCAGAAAGCCCGGAACGGGCTTTGCCGATCAATTCCCGGACAAAATCAGCGCATGGCTCGGCCCACGCCTGTAAAATTTCTTCTGCGGCCTTTTCCGCGTCCTGCTCCAACTCGACGGCCAGGGCGAGCGGAGCTAGTTTTTTCCCTCGGAGGCAGCGGCTTCAATGGCATCCCCGTATTGGCCCGGAGCGGAACCGATAGACGGGGCTTTTCTCAAGACAGGCTCGCCGGAACGCGGCTTGGGTATCTTGACGATGGTGCGGGCGAATTCTTCTCCTACATCCATGATTTCCGCCGCTTTGGCAACCGTTTCCAGGGCTTCTGCGTCAATGCCGCGGATAGAGGGAACAAATTGAGGGAGACGGGAAGGAATATGCCCGTAATTCAAGTGGATGATGGCAGGAATGAGTTGGGAATTGAGAATATTCGCCACGGCCTGCCCCGCGTCTTCAATGACCTCTTTGCGGATACCGGCATGCACTTTGCCAAGGGCATACGCCCCTCCGTCCCCCTTGGAACTGGTCAACGTTTGTCCCAGGATCAGGTTGTCGCATTGTTCGTCCGCCAGTTTGATCAAATCCGCCTGGGGCAGCCCGTTGGCTCCCTTTACGGCGTCATGAAGCTGAAACTCCATATTCTGCGTTGTGACGGCCCATCCCCCGGAACCAAGGTTTTGCAGCATTTCCGCCGCCTCCGTTTTTGCTTTTTCGTCACCCCTGACTTTAGCCGTCCGGAAAGGGATGCCGAAAAGCTCGCAAAACGTCATCAGCCAGGGCAACCCGTAACAGGCGGCTCCGAACCATCCCACAAGACACCGGAGCTTGGCGCCAAAAATAGGGTGGAACACGTCGGCCTTATTCAGCCCAATCAGGAACTTGTCCGGGGGAAATTCTTCTCCTTCCAGGTCGTTTTCCAGGCCGTTGCGGAAAAGGAGCAAACGATCCTTCCTGCCGTAGTTATATTCCCATGCGTAAAATTGAGCGGAAAGAGGCTCGTAACAGCGGGGGTAGATGATATCATCCGACGCCCATTTGATTTGATGAACGGTGTTGCCGCAAGTAAGCATATAGGTCAGGGATTTGAGCAAATCGTCTGCTCCCTGCTCTACCGTGTCCGGTTCCGGTTCTGACCGCCAGAAGGCGGATTCGACAAGCTCCGCCATTTCCTGCGCTTCCGGGGTCGGTTGCTGTCCTTTTTCCGTCCAGGGCATGACTGTCCATTCCATGCGGGCAACGGCGTTTGCTATTTCCCCAAGATTCTTCCGGAGACGCGGCCATTTTTCCAGCATAGCCATAAAGAGCTGTTCCTGCCGGTCCAGCCGCCCGGAAGCAATGGACTCTTTCAGAGATTTCAGGGATTCCGGGTCAAGTTCGGAGGCTGGCCAGTGCTTGAATTTGTGATCAGCAAACGGAGAAACCAATATCTGGACCGCCTCTTTCACCTTGCCGCGAAGCCTGGGAAATAATGCCATGAACGAATAGAGATTTAAGGATTAAACAAGCTCCTGCGCCACGCTGAACGCATCGTCGCAGCGGTTCAGCCAGCCCTTCCCGAAGGTTGGAAACTGCTTGCACGAGCGGTAAAACGCCTGACGCTTCTCCTGCAGAGCGATAAGGAACACCGCTTCACCCGTGGCGGCCAGCTGGTCCTGCAGTTCCTGCCGGGTCTTGGGGCCTACAATCCCGTCCACCACAAGCACGGCGCCGTGGATGTTCAGCGCGCGCTGCAAAATCTTCCCGGTATTCCTGCTCCCGGAATTAAAAAAATGATCCCGCAGGATGAATTCAACGCCAGGAAAAACGTCGGAACCCAGCCAGGAACGCACGGCGGCGGTATTATCCAGCACGTACTGGAGACATCCTTCCCAGGCCTCTTCACGTCTTCCGGCATCCAGCAGGGCCTTCAATCTGTTAAACACGGTCGGTTCAATACCGTCGCAAATGCCGCAAATCTCCCACTTGCCGCCCTTGTCGGCGGCAGGAAGGCGAGAAACGCGCAGGGAATCCGGCCCGGTAACGCGGCTGTCTTCAAACCGGAGGATAGCCGCGGCCATCTTTCTTTCTGTAGGATTCATATTGTAAACTATTGGCTATTAGATAAAGGGAACTGGTAAGAAAAACTTTACAGTTGGTGTTAATCTCGCTGTTTAAGCTGTTGCTGGTGGTAATTCTCCAAATGCTGGAGACGGGTATCCATCGTCCGCAGGATCTCTGCCGTATGGGCCGCGTTGGTAGCCTGTTCCTTCACCACCTCGCGGAAATCCAGGTAGATGAACACGGCTATCACAAAACCGCCGAAAGTGACGATCTCACGCGTATAATCGCGGATCACTCCCAGATATTCCTTGAGGGGTTTGCACATGTCCTTATTTGGAAGGTACGATCTGAACAACGGGAGGAACGTCCGTAACAGGCTGGGCCTGGGAATAGGAGATATGCCCCTGCTCAATGACGAGGCAGGAGCCGTCCTTGCATACCACCGTCTTTTCCGGCGTCACGTCCACGGAATGACCGCAGCCACCCAGCAGAGCGGAAGCCGCATAGACAGCACCTGCCAGGACTACCCACAAAAGGCGTTCCCACCACTTCAGGCCGGTTTTAGTTTTGCTTTTTTCGTAGGCATCTTTCATGCCCTGCTTCCCCGCCTCAAGGGCGGCCTGCTTTTGCTCGTCACTTAATTTACTCATGGTTTTGCTTTGTGAAGTATTTGAAAAAATCCACGGCGGCGGGTGAAGCAACCGTAAATTCGGGGTAGTCACGGGACGTGAAAATCCGGCGGCCCCCTTGAGAGTTGACGGCCTCCACGGTCAAATCCACGGTTTCCACCGTCCGCACAGGATCATCCCCCTGCCTGGCGCAAATCTCTTTCAACCGCGCCCAAACCTGTCCCGCTTGCCAGTCCTCACCCAGCCCCACCAGAGCGGCAACTACCGCCCGCATCGCCGGGGCTTGATCCACGGGTATATTGTCCTGCGTAAAGCGCGCCGGAGGTCGATAACCGCCCGCGGCCTGGTAAATGGGCGTCAAGATAAATTCTTCCCATTCGCCGGGCCGGGGAAAATGTATCTGTATTTCTGCGTTACTCATGATTACAAGGGAATGTTAATGTCCACAAAATCCGCTGTTTCTTCCGTTTCAATACAGTTGCGGGATATCGCATCCAGACCATAGAAAACCGGATTAACATTTCCGGGATGGTAATAGGTGTACTCTCCGGGACCGGCATAGACGGCAGCTCTCCCGCTCGTGTTGTTGGTAAAGTCAGTCACCCAACGGGAGATTCCCACTCCGGTTTCAAAGCTGGATATCCCACGGCAGGCGGCGATTTTGAAGAGTGATGGATTTTGACCACCCGTCACCATTAACCACAGGCCGCCTAAATTCTCATAGGCGGAACTATTAGCTACCTGCTTCTGTTGATAAATAATCTTACAGACCGTCCACGGAATAGGCTCGTTCTGGGAGGCCGGAATAAAGCTGGTTGTGGTTTTCACTTTCCAGCCATCTGCGGCTGTCAGCGCGTAAATCTCACGTACTCGCACCGTATAGCCGTTGCGCTGTGTGTCTCTGATATTATCAAAGGTAATGTCCAGAATTTCCCCGCTGTTGTGGGCCAGATCGTTACCGGGAATGATCGTGTAGGAATCCGTGGTGAGGTCCGTCCTGATTGTTTTCGCCCCGCGCCCGATACCTATCGTTACCTTCGCCGCGGAGGAAGCGCGCCAGACAAAAGAGAAGCCCGCCCAGGAAGAATAATTCCATTGGGATCCGGGACCTGTAAAGGGGGCCTGAATGGTCGTATGGCCACCAGCATAAATGCTGACGTCAGCCATCTGATAAGGAACTGTCTTTGTAATCTGTACGGTTCCTGTAGCAGAGAAGCCATCCGTATTCAAAAAGGCCGCTGCCGCATAAATATTGACGACACCTCCCATGCCCGCTGCGTACAGGCGGTTGACCGCAGACATATCCGTTGGCGCCCCCACAGCCAGCGGGATGTTGACGCCGCCGTTGGCGTTGACGGCCCCGTCAAACGTGCCTCCCGCCGCGGTGATATTGCCGGCCAGCGTCATGTTGCCTGCATCATCTACTTGAGGTATGGCCTCAAGAGCCTGTTGGGCCGCCGTCGCGGAGTTAGCCGCAGTGGTGGCAGATGTTGCGGCATTATCGGCAGCCGTGGACGCGGTGGCGGCGGACTGGCCTGCCGTCCGCGCCGCAGCCTCGGCGGTCGCGGAAGATTGCCGCACATCCCGCCCCAAGCTGTCCAGTTGCCGCGCGGTGGCCAGCTCCATTCCTCCCAGGGTGATGCCGTCGTCATAGTCCACTACTACGGTCATCAAGGGAGCCATCGTGCCGTTCACGGCGGGCGGGTTATTTACCTCCGTCACCAGGCCGCGCCCAGGGACGGACGGCGTAAGCACGGCGTGCATGCCCAGCGCGTAGGGCGTCATCTCGATCCCTTCGCATACCTGGATGATAATGACATCCCCGCGTTGCAACGTAACGCCCGGCGTAAATACCCACGTGGCCGTCTGACCGCTGGAAAGGTTGGACACATAGGCGGAGGTTCCGATCAGGCTGTAAGCGCCGTCCGTCAGTTTCCAGATCCGCAGGCAATACTGATTCAGGGCGGGATTGGTGAAAAAATAAACGGTGGAAATGCTTTTCAGGCGGCAGCTGTCGGGCAGATGCCCGGCCAGAATCTCGTCTCCCCAGGTCATCGCGTAGCCTCCGACGATGGTCCAGGTGTCGGCGGCGGTCCCGCTGGACAAGGTGGATTGCCCGGTCACCGCTTCCAATTCCACTCCCGCCTCCTTGAGCGCGTCCGGCAATTTATTTGCTACAGCCTCATTGACCAATTCCCCGCTTTCCACCTGTTCTTCCAGCGTTTCCACAAGCCGCTTTGCTTCATCCCGGGCCGCTTCGGCCTGTCGTACAAGCTCCTCAACCGCAATGGATGGGTTTTCCACAATGGTCACGGAGCCGTCTTCCGTTTCGGGTATGGAGATATCAAGAGCGCCGGCCGCGGCCGCGGCCTCATTCGTTCCATCCGGAGGCGTAACGCGGGACACTACATGCACGGCTCCCTTCAACAAGGGGTATTCTTTGCCCGATGCGTCGGTCAGAAAAATATCATACGCGCCGCATCCGGCGGCCAGCCTCGGCCATGTTACCAATGCCGCACTCGCCCCCGTAACGGCACAGTCCAGCATGATCACCCCATCCTGTACTACCGCGCCGCGTAGCGTCATGCCGCTGATGTCCATATCCTCCCCGGATGGAGAAATAAAATGCAGCGCAAGAGACTGCGGCAGGGATTCCGTGGCGTGTACGTTGTAGTTGGCGGCTTGCCTCATGCACGCATTATCGCCCCAACGCGAGGGAGGGTACAACAATGTCAAAATGGGCTACGAACAGTCCTAAATGGGATAAAATTTCCCCGTATGTTTGACGGCGTGCTGACTCTTGCCCACAATGGGCCTGTTGCCCTCTCCTGTCCAAACTCCGGAAGCTCCACGAAAGGAAGCCCATATAGCCCCCAGCAAGGCGTCCGCGCGGTCAGGAGAAGACAGGTTGCGAGCCTTCATCTTGTCCTTCTTCTCGTTCCGAATCTTGGAATCATCCGTGAATTCCTTCTTGCGGGTGGTCAACTGCGTGTAAAGCTTCTTGTCCGGGAGCCTGGACCTGATATGCACTCGCCCGGTCATGAGTTCCAGTCCGGCGTCATTCCAGCATTCCGCCGAGAGATTGATGTAGCGGTCGCGGTCTTCCGGAGGGTTGTTCCCAAAGAACTCATTCGGATACCAACCTGATTCATTAAAATCGCTGATGACAGCCAGGCCCATGCCCGGAGCGTCCACCCACAAATCACAATCCGCAATGCCCAGCCCCTTGAGGGTGGCAATGCACTTGCGGACACTCTGCACCGTGTCCCGCTGTCGTTCCGCGTATTCAATCCAGGCTTCGTTTCCGTCGCAGATGGCAAGGACTGTTTCATCCCCGCCCGCGGCAATGTCCAGGAAGGCCACGGGGCGCCCCCTGCGCGGCTCGTAGGGCTGCCGCTGACCCCATTCCAGTTTTCCAGGGTCAATGATGTACAAATCTCCTTCCAGCGTGAATTCCGCCAGCACGACGGAACGGTAATAGGAATCATCCTCATTACCCCCCACACGGGCCAGAATGCGGTCAATGCGCTCCTGGGAGATATGGGGGCAATCAAAGGCCGTTACCACCATCGGACAGAAGAGTTCTTTTTCCTCGTGGAAACAGCGATAAAATTGCCCTTCCGGCTTGCCTGGGGATGAAAGGTAGATGCAGAATTGAAGCGTACATCGTTCAATGGCGTCAAAGATTTCATCAGGCACTGTCTTTGCCTCATCCACCACGAAAAACACGGGGGAAGAAGGATCATCCCCGGTAAACTCGTCCGCGTCAAACAGACGCGCTTTCTCCTCGTTGCGGGGATCTTCCTCCTCCTGTCCCTTCCGCTCATCCTTGAATTCGTCTGTCACGCGACCGTGCCATCCTTCCGCCTTGCCGGCATGGTTGGTTGAAAAGCCTTCAATGAAGCCCCCTTCCGGGGTTTCCACCCGACAGTTCTTGAGCCATTTCCAGCCCGCAAGAGAAGGGTTGTTCCGGTGCCGTTCCAGCGCCGGCCAGAGCTGGTTCTTCACCTGGCGCCATGAGCCGGATGTAATCGGCATGCGCCCGCGGGGGTAGCGCCAGAGAAACCATAGGGCAAGGATACCAATTACCTTGTCCGTCTTGCCGGAACCATTAGCAGCGCGCAGGGCAACCCGCTTTCCCCGGGCAGCCCTTTCAAGGGCCCGCATCTGCCATTTGTACAGCCCTGTTTCCCCCAGAATCAGGGCGGCAAAGATGACGGGAGAGTCTTCCGGCCTGACCGGAGCCCCTAGCTTTCTTCCTCGGACCATATTTCTCTCAAGGCTGCCACTAACGGAACGATTGCTTCTGCTGGAAGTTTATGGGTCACCTCTACGTTTTTTTCCCCACCTTCCAGAGCCAGCGCCGCACGGTCTCCGTACTTCTTCGGCATCAGCTTGGCAAGCATCCATTTGAGCGTGTCTATTTCCAATTTGACCGCTTGCAGCATGGTTCCCCCTATTTCGGCACGTGGGGCCACTTCATGCCCTTTCTCCACAAGGTCAAGCAACTTGTCTTCTAGGGCGGCAAGCCGTTCCTCGCACGCGCGCGCGTATTGGTTTGCAAAATCCGTGTTATCTCTGGCCCAATTCATCACCGTGGGATGGGGAATGCCTTCCTTTTCGGCAGCCTTCCTCAGACTATCCCCGCAACGTATATGACCGCAAATGCGTTCAGAGAGGGCAGCGCTATACCTGGAAACATTTCCCTTCTTCCCGGTCCTCTCTTTCTTCATTTCGCATACTCCTTATTGATTTTTTCCCACCCTGCCGGGGGTATATCGTCATGGCGGGGAACGTACGCCTTTCCGGAGAGTTTCACATATCCTTCAATCCAGCGCAGCCCTTCCGCGTCAGCACAGCGTTCAAAGCTGGGGCAGTCCGCGTTATCGTAAAGGATGCTATCAGGTTTACGCTCATAAGCGCTACATTCCATACTACCCGGGTTGAGCTTCTTCTTGGAGCACAAGAGGCATTTCATCAGGAGAGGGTGGGATGTTTTGCATCCTTTGAAATCAGACTCCCAAATTCTCTTGTGCGCTGGTGATGTTTCTTCTTTCATATCATTATTGTATCAATTCACAGTCAATGATCAATTTCCCGTTCTGGTTATGGAATTGGAGAAATTTGAGGGTTCCTCCCTTCTGGATGATGATTTCATCCTCACTGCTAAAATAGGTTTGCGGGCTAAGGCCGTCCCAGTCCTTACCGGCCCCTGCCCCGAATCTGGAAAAGGGCTCTGCATAAATGGCACGGGTTTTCTTCTTCAGGAGAATTCTGAACAACACGGGACGGTTCATGAATCCTTTCCCCTCCGCTACGGCAGCAGACATGAAACCTTCGTCTTTGAGAGGGTTTCCCACTACGGAGAGATTGAGCATATCAACCAGCTCGTCTGTTATTTCTTCTCCTTTCCAGTTCAAAGCGTCTTTCAATTCCTTGTAAACCCCACAGCCACGGAAAACAACCATGTCTTGAGGCACTTTGCATCTGTCAATGACTTTGGCGATCTGTTTCGCCTTGGCGTTGGACTTCCCCTTCCTCAAATCGTTGTTGATGCGGGCATATCCATTTCCGGTGTAGGAAAACAAAGCGTTCTTTTCCAGTCTGGATGCCTTTGCCCACACTTCCCCGGTAACGCTTCGCAAAAGGTCATCAGCTTCCTTATCCGTCAACGGGGCAGGCATCTTCACCTTGGGGACATCTCCCAGGCTGACCGTGTGCGTGACGGCTGGGGCTGGCGCAGGAATGGGAGCAGAGGGAACCTTGATGACTTTCTCCGCCGTTTCCCTGGCCTTTTTCGCCACTTCCTGTGAGGGAAAGACAACCTCATCAGATTTGTCCTGTTTGACTCCCCAGCGGTCTTCATAGACCTTTTTCAATTTGGCCTTCAGTTCCTCCGGCAACTTCGCCGTACTGGCCTTCTTGCCGTACCCGTACCGTTCAATCAGATCAATCCCGAAGCGCTCCGCACCCCTTGGACGCTTCAACGGCTCCCCGGGTTTGAGTAGTCCCAGCCGTTCGCATTCTTCCCGGGAAACAGGCTCCTGATCCATGTAGGAGTTGAAGCCGAACGGCGGCCAGGGGACCTCAAAGCCCCCGAGGCTGGCGGCGTTCATTTCGTCTGCCCAAAAAGTAAAGTCGGTTTTAAGCCGGACAGCGTCTTCGTTGACGACATGAACAAGCCGCTTTGTCTTGGCTCCCGGAAAGCGGATGAACCGGAAAGCAGGCCATGCTTTGAGATTGGCCGGTTTCATGGCTGCCTCCCATTGAGCAGCCCCAATGCTTTGCCGGACGTTGGTCTTGAAAATGAGCTTCAGACGGGCCAGAGCACCGATGTTTTTAATATCGTTGTGATACTTCGGGCCTTCGGCGTCCGGTGGAACAAGCCCCTCGGTTTGGAGCCATTGAAGTGCCTGGTTGGAAAAGTCCGCGGCGCTTCCTACCTTGATAACCGTTTCCCCATTGAGTAAAGTCTCCTTTTCTCCTGTCAGATAATTCTTAATCAACCTGTGCAGCCGTTCCAGCAATCTGATATTCTCCACCTTGGAAGAGAAAAACTTGTTTTCCTTCATGGCAGCGTTCAGAGCAGCCCATTCCTTTGAATCCATGCCGGAGGGTGTGGGATGTTTTGCCAGGAATTTTTCCAGGGGTGTTACCATAGGGGCAATTCTGGATGTTCAAAGGGGGGAGGTTCAATCTTGCCAAATTGGGCTACGTGATGTTCCAGAATGCGGACGGCGGGAAGACGGTAGAGTCCGGCGGATTCCAGAGCATTGATAATGCTGTTGGCGCGTTCTTCGGCTTCCTGTCTGTCGTTGGTGCCAAGTCCCAGCTCGACAAGTTTGCCTTTTTTTCTGGGATCCACCAAAAGCGTTAAGCGCAGTTTGTAGGATCCGGGCTTTCCTCGCCGCGTCGGCTTGTTTTTTCGCAGGGATGGTTTGGGGGGTCTCATTTGTTGGTGACGGGATAATTCTGTTCTTCCTCGTATTTGGTGAGTTCCGCGGTCCAGCGGAATTGAATACGCCCCAGCCGTCCGAAGCGGTTTTTGCCGATGATCCACTGCGCTTCCGTGGGGTCGTGCTTGTCGGGCTTGTACATGTAGGGGCGGTGAATCATGATGATCTGGTCGGCGTCCTGCTCAATGGAGCCGGAGTCGCGCAGGTCGGAAACGACCGGTTTGCCCTGGGCGTTCCCGGCTCTTTTTTCCACGTCGCGGTTGAGCTGGGCCAGCACCAGGACGGGAATATTGAGTTCCTTGGCCAGGGATTTGAGGCCGGCGGAAATTTCCGAGACTTCCCGTTCCCGGCTTCCCCGGGCCTGCTGGGTCGTGGAGCGCACCAGCTGCAGGTAGTCCACGCCGATGCATTTGACGCCGTGTTCCCGGACCATCCGGCGGCCCCGGGCTCTGATGCTGTCGATGGTGAGGGAGCTTTCGTCGTCGATGTGCAGCGGGGCGGCCGTGATTTTTCTGACGGCGGCCGTGAAATGCTGCTGCTGTCCAACCGTCATCGGCCTGCCGCGGCGGATGTCGTCGGAGTTGATGCCGGCCATGCCGTAGAGGATGCGTTCCAGGAGCTGGGATTTCGGCATTTCCAGGCTGAACATGCCCACGGGGGTTCCCCCGAGGCAGATGTTGGTGAGGATGTTGACCAGGGCGGCGGTTTTCCCGACTCCGGGCCGGGCGGCAAGCACGATCATGGCGCCGGGCTGCAGGCCGTCCAGGGTCAGGTCCAGGCGGCGGTATCCGGAGGAGATTCCTTTGATGGCGCCGGGGTTGTTCATGCGCCATTGCAGGTTTTCAATGATGGTTCCCACGGCTCCGCGGATGGTTTCGGTCTGGCGGACGCCGCACCGGTCCCGCAGGGCGGACATGCCGCGCTCGGCTTCATCAAGGGCTTCTTCCGCGCTTTTGAGCTGATCGCCGGCAGCTTCCGCCATCCGGGAGGCAAACGAGAGCAGCGCATGTTTTTTGGCGGCTTCCGTGACCATTTCCAGGGCGGCGGCGGTTTTGTACCGGGCAAGGGCTCCGTAGGTGGCCGTTTCCACGACTCCGGCGTGCCCTCCCACGGCGTCAAGCTGGCCCTGGGCTTCAAGGCGGGCGATGACGGTGAGGGCGTCCACGGTTCCTCCCGTGCCGGCGACGGTTTCCAGAGCGGTCCAGATTTGCTGGTGCGCCGGGAGGCTGAATGTCTGGCGGCTGATGCCCTTGTCCCGGAGGTCCGCAAAGGCCTGGGAGCCGTCCATTGCCTGGGAGAGCACCAGTTTTTCGGCGTCGATGAGTGTCTGAGAGTCGATCATGTTTTTTGAAATTGTTGATTGTTAAAGTTCTTCAAGGTTGCTGTAAGGGTCTTTGTCTCCGTTCCCAGGGGGTGGCGGATGGTTGACGGCGTAGGAGGTAGCGAAGCTGATGGCGTCGGATTGCCATTTGGTCACGGGGATGCCGTTGCGAGTCCAGTTGACGGCGTCCCGGCTCCCCCAGTAGGCCGTGGCGCAGTCCGGTATCTGGTCGGGGGTTAAACGCACACGCCCCGCAAAGGCCGCGGCCCGAAGATGGTCTTCGACTTCTTCCACGGTGCACGGAGAGGGGGTAAGGGGGTGAATTCCTTCCTTCCCTTCCTTCCTTACGGTTTCTTCATGGGTTATGTCTGGGTTATTAAAAAAAACCGACTGGGTTTCTTCTGGGTTTTCGGAAATAACTGACATTGGTTTTCCGTGGGTTTCCTTTTCGGTTTCTACACTGGTTCCAATGTCGGTTTTCCTGGGTCTCCCCCCAAGTTTTCCATTTTCACGGGCGGTCTTCCGGCGCGTTTGCACGCTGGCCTGAATTTCATGCGGATAGCCGAATACGATGAGATTGTCGCCGTCAAAGTGGTAGAGTTCGTTTTCCACGCTGATTTCCTGGTCAGTCACGCCGCAGGTCTGCATCCAGCGGCGCATGCCCCAAGAGCGGCAGTCCTCAATGATGCCGCCGTTTTCCTGTTCGCAGCACCAGGCCAGCAGAGAGATCCAGGTGGCGCGCTGTATGGGTTCCGCCCCGATATATTCGGGACTGGAAAACAAGGCTGTTGGGATGTTGATGAATTCCATAATCAAAAAAGCGTCAGTTGGGGGTTGTAGTTCATCCACAGACATTCAATCTTCTTACCGCCCTGCGTGTCGTGAGAAACCTTGCATTCCTTCCTCCAGCCGGAAAGATGCCTGGAATAAAGGTCGGAATCATAGCCAGACAGAACAACCTTGCCTTTCAAAGATTGTAAAAAGAAAAGAAGCCGCTCATGATCCTGTTGATCGTACTCGTGTTCGTATCGTACATGGTTGCCGCGGGTAGATTGCACATAGGGAGGATCCACGTAATGCAGCGTATCCGGTGAGTCATAGCGAGCCATGACCTGCAGGGCGTCCATGTTGTTAATCTCGATATTCCGGCTTCGCAGCTCGGCGGCACATTCCCGAACGATTTCGGGATATTCCCTCCATGTTTGAGGATAGGGAGTTGTGCGGATTAAGCCGTTACGCTTGAACCCCGGCTTATGGATGCCTCCGCCGTAGCTCATCATACTATTGACGGCAAATCGGAGAGCATCTTCAACAGGATCTTCAGCGATTTCAAATGACCGGGCATAGGCCGTTTGAGCGTAGGGCGTCAATTCCAACAGGCTGGCCAGCCGTTCGGATTTTTCCGGATCTCTCAATACCTCGAAGAAATTCACCACCCGGTCATAAAGGTCATTATAAACCTCCATCCAGGCGGGCTGTTTGTTAAGCAACACAGCCCCGGAACCTCCGAAGGGTTCAACGTAGATTTTATGAGGCGGGAAAAAGCTGATAATCCAAGGGGCGATTCTGTTCTTTCCTCCGAGGTATCGAGCCAGAGCCCGTTTACGTGGTGCTCTCGTGTTCATGCCCCCTCCTTTCTCGGCTCCCAGTTGTCACTAAATCCTTCATAAACTTGTGCAAAGGGACAGCGGAAACATTCACTACAGGGCGTAGCGTAGGGGTGTGTTCCTTCATGTTTACAGTTCGAGCAAATTCGTCGCATAGGATGCACCCACGCCCTGCACGCGGCCCGCTTCTGCCATGCGTCCCTAATGGCATCTTCAACGCCGTACATTAGCCGGGGTTTGCCGTGATAATCGCTACATTCTCCCAGGCATTCCGTGAAACGCATGAGGCTTTTCCGCTCTTTCAGGATGCCGCGGGCTTCTCCATAGGCCAGGAACGCTTTCTGTTCAGGCGTCATGCGAGCCTCCTTTCTGCTCAATCTCCCACGGCCATTTAAGCACGTCGTCCGGGCGGCATGAGCCTTTATCTGTCCTGATCCAGGCATCATTCACATCAACGTCCGTAACTGTAGCCCAGTACTGATACTTAAGAGACCTGTCTATAAAATGTAACTTATCACCAACCTGCACCCTCATGATGGGAGGGAATCCGGAAATATATTTTTCGGCATCCTTCCATGCGTCTTTCTCCGCGGCGTAGCCTCTGTTCGTTTCCCAACGGCACTGTTCGCACCCCGCGTGAAACAGAAGAGGCCTGTCGCTGTAGAGCACGCGCTTTTCTATGGTAATATTAAGTTCATCAGAACAACGGAGGCGTGAAACATTGTTCACCGTGCAAATAAGGTGCTGCGCCCACCGGGCATGCCGTTTCGTGGGGTACTCCATTCGATAGCGGGCGATAATCCCTTTGTGGTGCACAATCGCGGCCTGAACTTCATATTTCCCATCGTCGGTTTTCTTCATGGGGCAAACCTGCTGGACGATGATGTGAGGGTTCCGTTTCATGGCTCTGCTCCTTCTTGCACGGTGATTGTTATTTGCGGTTCTGCGCCCCACCATTTATCCACGGACGCGGAATAGACCTGGGCGTCATCTTCCCAAAATCTCAACCTAGTCAGGACATCCTGCAGGGTTTTGGCCAGGTTGTCCCAGTCCGGTTTGGTCGTTTTCGGAATGAGCCCGATCCGGTTTTTTTTCGGCTCGCTTTTGCGGTAGGGCCAGACGAAAGCCAGTTTCAGGGAGACCGGCCCCGTCAGGGGCCGGGCCGGTTGATAAGGTTTCAGCAGGGTCAGGTAATCGCTGATGACCAGTTTCAATTCTTTCGTGTCCGCCAGTTTGGCGTGTTTTCCGATGTTGACGATTTTTTTGTTCTGGTGCGTTTTCGTCGGGGGAACGATCGGCAGCATGATGGTTATCGGCTTGTTCATGGCTGTTGATTAGAAGGGAATTTCGTCTTCTTCCGCCGGCGGTCCCGCCGTGGCGCTCATGTGGTTGTTGGCTGGCAGGTCCGCCGGGCGCGGAGGCAGGGACGCGCTGCCACGCCCCGCCGCTACCCTGTCCTGCGCCGCCATGATGGCCCGGGCTTCGTCCGGCCCCAACACGTCTTCGCAGTTGCTGAATTCGGGATAAGTCCCGTCCGCCCTGGGCTTGTCTCCCTGTCTGACGCTGAGCCGAACGTAGCAGGGTTTGCCGAGGTATTCCGCCGGGTTGATGATGACCTGCTGGCCGGGTTGGTAGACGTTCCCGGTGACGTTTTTGACGAACAGGTCGATTTTCCAAGCCAGGTCTTTCGAGTTGGTCAGGTAGTAACGGACCGTCGCCGCCCCTTCAGGGCCGAAGGCTCTGATGTGGACGGCCAGCTGCGGGCATCCCCGCGTTTTGGCGCCCTGGGAGATTCCTTCTTCCATTTTGACGATTTTTCCTTCGTAGACGCCCGCGGGGAGGAATCCGTATTCGCTGGGCTCGCCTTCTGATATGTAACTGAACATAATGGTTATTTTGTGGTTGCGGTTTTGGAGACGGAGATTTTTTTGACGTAGGAGGATCCGGCCCCCGTCCTGACCAGTTCTTCCGGGAATTGTTGTTCCGGCAGGGCTTCCGCGAACAGGGCGCGGAAGACGTCCGCCTTGAGCGGGCCATAGGATTTCAGGAGTTTCGGCACGCCAATCCAGGTGGCGTATTTGGCGACGTCTTCCGGAGCGACGGTGTCCACGCCTTTCCGGGAGACGCGCCTGAATCCGGGGACTTCCGTTCCGTTGTTGAGGTAGTCGAGGATTTTTTCTTTTCCCTTTTTGACGTAACTTTCCAGCACAGCCGCCTTGGTGACGAATTCCGCCAGCCTGGATGGGTTTTCCGCGATTTCGGCGAAGCTTTCTTCCAGCGTTCCGGCTTCCGCCAGGGTCAGCATTTCCTGCGCCGCCCGGTTCCGCAGCGGGCAGGTGTCCTGCGAGGCGCACCAGCCGCAGTAGTCGCAGAGGCGCGGCCCGCCGCCGCGGTCCACGGCGTCCACCACGCCGTTGACGATGGAGATGGCTTCCCGGTAGGTGAATTTCCGGGTGACGATTTGCTGCTGGTCGCAGTAGAGGAGGTGGCAGGTGATTTCATCCAGGAATTCCCGTTCCATGAAGGATTTCGCGTAAGAGGCCTGCTGTTCCCAGTAGTTGCGGATTTGGCCGCTTTTGAGGTCGAAGAGTTTGCCGAGCGCGGGACAGAGGCAGTCCGCTTCCCCGCCTGTCACGCGGGGGTGCCATTGCGGGAAGGCGCAGCGGTTTTTGTCGGCAATGATTTCTTCGCCGGAGCAGAGCGTCCGGACCGTTTTCACCGCCCAGAGGATGGATTCTTTTTCATCGGCTTTCAGGTGTTCACACGCCCTGAATTCGTCCACGCCCATGAGCAGGGACCGGAAGGCGTCGTCCATGCGGGTTCCCCGCCGGGCCGCTTCCCCCGCGTCGGGGGAGGAGACGTAGCAGGGGCATTGCGCCAGCTTGGGGAGCAGGGACGGCCTCAATAGTTCCGTGGCTGGGGCCGGACGAGGCCCGGCAATGTCAGCGAGGATTTTTTGCAGGTCGTCCAGGCTGACGGCGTATTCCGCTCCGTCCAGGGAGAGGACGGCATGCCCGGTTTCGCGGGCGACGTTGATGCAGGTGACGGTTTTCATCGGGCGGTCGGGGTGTTGTGCTGCAGAACGGCCGTGTTGAACCGGTCGGGGGCGGAGAGGATGAAGGAGGCGAATTTTTCCGAAACGGCTTCAAGGCCCTGCCCCGGCTGGATTTCCTTTTTGTACGCGAGGAAGTTCAGCGCTCCCGGCACGTCGTTGATGACCGCGGCCAGTTGGTCCGCCAAGGAGGGAGCCGGTTTCTCCTGTTGTACGGGAAGAGGCTCCTGTTTTTCGCCGGCCGGAGCGTTCCCGGAAGGTCCGCCGCCCTCTCCAAACAGCAGGCGGGAGATTTCCCCGGCGTCCATCGCCATCACCGCGGGCATCCCGTGCCGGTTTTTGGCTTCCCACGGGGCGGAAGGAGAGGTGTAGACCATGCGTTGGTTTCCTCCATGTCCCTTGCCGTCCTGAACCGTTACGACGAAGTTGCAGAAAAGCATGGCGTCAGCCCATTCCTTGACCAGCGGCGCGACAAATTTGGAGAGGTTCAGTTCATGCTTGTCGTAGGCTCCGGCAGTCTCCGGCATTTCAAATTTGACGCGGCGGGAGTGTCCCACCAGCACCACATTCATTCCTGCGCTCATCAACGCGTTGAGGCGTGACAAGAGGTCCATGGCCACAGGTTCGATCATCTTGTACCCCTTGCCGTATCCAAAATCTTCAATGGATTTCAGGGAGGCGTTGGCCCGCTTATTGTGTTCCCTGATGAAGGCGTTCACAAACAAACGCTCGCACCAGTCTATGGAATCAATGATGACCGTCCGGAATTCGTGCCCGCCCTGCGTCAATTCTTCTATCGCATTGATCACGTCTCCGTAGCTCCGGCAGTCCAGCCGGGCAACGTCGATGTGGGAAGATCCCTGTTCCGTGTCCAGCAGAACAGGGGCGGGCAACCCGGCCGCCAGCGTGGATTTTCCCACGCCTTCCGGCCCGTAGATGATGACACGCTGCGGACGCTGCTGCACTCCGCGCTTGATGTTTTGTAATAGGCTCATATTATTTCCTTGTTTGATTGTATTCAGGTCGGGTGTCAGTTCCTGCTGGCCCCGGCCTTTTTGCTTTCAGGTAGTTAGAGATTTGCATTGAACGAGCCGGTTTTGCGGTAGCGCTTTCCGGTCGTTGTATCAGAGAGTTGTTCAATAATGGCGGTTGTAACCCGATTCAGGTCCACGTAAAGCACTCCGCCACACTTGACAATCGGGAGCAGTTTTTTACCGTCGGCGCTTTCCAACATGGCCCGGCTCGGTTCAGAACCTTTGGCAAATAGTCCGCATTGTGCAAACTTGGAGAGCCTTACCAGCCGGGACGGCAACGGGGGAGCAGTGATATTGATGTTGATTTGAGGTGTACCGGCAAATGTCGCATCGGCGTTTTTAGGCCATGATTGAGACAGGACATCAGCTAATCCTTTTGAAATGTCTCTGACCACTTGTTCAGGCAACCTATGGTCTTGGTTCATAATTACTTAATGTTAATGTAAATAAAATAAACAATCGTGGAGATCCCAACCAGCAGAGCGGAAAAGACAAGGTTCTGTACGATACCGGGCCGGGGGTTGAGTACGTCTTCCGGAAAGCCTATCGGGCGGCCGTAAAGGGATTCCATTTTCTCGGCGCGGTCGCGGCGCAACCAGTATTGTTCGTTCGTCATTTTTTTCATTGTTGTTCAGGGGGCGGGTTACAGTTCGTGCCAGCCGAGCCGGATAAATTCGTCAATCAGAGCTTCTTCCATCATGCTGCGGGCTTCTTGGGGTTCTTCGGGCGGGGAAGATCGCGGGGCGTGGTCAAGTGAACACGGAATCCCCTGCGGAATGATTCTCGTTCAAGGATGCGAATAATAGCCTCCGAAGGCTTCAACCCTTCTTCCGCTTCGGCCAGCAGATGGCTCTTGCAGCCGTCCGGCAATTTGTCTAAGTCGATTTCTGTTTTCATGATCTCTCGTAGTTGATGAAATCTTTTTACGTAAAAATCATGAACACGTCAACACACATTTCATGTTTTATGCGTGATATTTTCTAATCAATAGGTTGACTTTTCATGAAATGTGCGTAAAATCAACGTATGACGCCGACTAAAGAAGACGTAAAAAAATGGCTCAAAACTATAGGTAAGGATCGCTTTTGGCTTTCAGGGAAACTCAACACGCCTAAAAGAACCATAGACAACTGGCTTGCTCCCGGAGGGGCATTCCCTGCTTATGCAGTTCTTCAGCTCCAAAAACTAATGAACGGAGAAGCCGAATCCTCTCCCCGCATCGTCATCGACTTCACAGATGAAGAATGGGACATTATCTGTGAGGCCGCTAAAGCCCACAAAGAAACCTTCCTGGAATTCGTCAATACCGCTATTCAAAATGCCGCCAAAGAAAAAGAGGCAGCCCGCAAGAAGTTTACCCCGGTAGAAACATTCACAGCCCCTCCCTTGGAGGCTCAGGGACGAATCATCGGCAACATTGCCGCCGGCAACCTGGCGGATGGAGACACCATTCCGCAGGACATCCGGCTATACCGTGAACTGGAAAAAGGGGAATACCTGCTGCGCGTGAACGGTCACTCTATGGAACCTTCCATTCCGGACAGCTCCGTGGTCATCATGAAAAAATACACCATCCCCCCCATCCCCAAACCTGGAACCATTGTTCAATACCATGATGAACGCGGCGTGACGCTCAAAAAACTGGTTCGCAGGAAAAACCCGGAAACCGGCAAAATGGAATACACCCTCCATCCCATCAACCCCAATTTCGGAGACATCGAACCCATGGACGGCGGCAAAATCTCCGGCATCTATGTGGAAACCCTGGATAGGTGGGAGAAAGCTTAATATTCTTTAATATTTTACTACTTTAAAATGGCTGAAAAAACTCTAGACGAATTGGATGATTTTATCCCTTGTGTAGATGAATATATTGATACGGATAATTTTTTTAAAGATATTAAAGGGTTAAAAAATTTGTATCTTTACGTAACAGAGAAACAATTATTTTCTATTCTTGAGGACAAGGCTCTAAAACTATCTAGGACAGAATATACTAATGATACAACGGAAAATATTTACTCTGGTGAAGATTCTGTTTCTCCGACAGTCAAAGAATATGGGTATATTTGCTTATCTTCAACAATAACATCCCCGATGATGTGGGGACAATATGCGGAAAGAGGCAAAGGGGCATGTCTTGTTTTTTCGTCAGAATTTTCAATAAGAGGAGGCTATGTGGATGTGGGTTATCATTTTAGCAGAAATTCTGGATTGATGGATAGGTTTAAACGAGATGTTATTATGCGTAAAGTCTCATACGTCTCCGATAGAATAAACAATAATAAAGGAAATCGTTATGATTTGATGTCAACAAAATATTTTGGTTGGGAACATGAGCAAGAATACAGAATCATTGTCCCCTTATCCTCCGCTCATCCAAAAGAAGTAAAAAACAAAAAAAGTTCTTTTTCCTATATCTATTTGTATAATAACATAATGCCCGCTTTGTCACGTGTAGTATTAGGCGTCAATAATTCCTTGGATGAATATGATACGGAACGAAAAATCAATAAATCACTTCTGGGGCCAGCTCCTGTACAATTTCCTATAAGAGTAGTTAGGGCTTCATTAGCCCCTTCAACTTTTTGCATATCTCCTAATCTGGATAAAATCCATCAGCATGTATCCAACCTATGACTTGATATCTTTTCAAAAACTGTTCTGTCCTTGATATCAAAATCAAGGGCTTTTTTCTAGTAATACGTCCACGTTGGGAAACGTGGGCGGTTTTTATTGTCATCCCACTTCTTGATGTATCGAAGGGCTGGTTAATAAACATACACGATGCGGTTTACCGGCCCGCATACGCTCTGACGGACAGCCAAGGTGAACACGGCGTAAAGGGGCAGAGACAATAGGGAGGGGGAAAAGGTAGGCGGCTATGATGGGAACATAGAGCAGAAGCTTGGCGGAGGAAGTATGGATTGAAATGACGTATCAGATGGGGTGACTCATGTAGCAAAATCGAATAGGATAATTCCAACAACGTGACGAGTATTCCGAAAAAGTTATTGGGCCCAGGAATAAAATCACTTGCAATACTGCATAACATATATAAGAGTAAATTCGTCACGAAAGTTCTGCCATGATTCCCTTAAATTACTTGTGTTCGTTGTCTATTGATTTAGCATGATGCCGGTAGAACTTGTGCGATCATGCCGGAACCTCAATACAGAGAAAATTTACCAGAAGGATGCCCTTTACAAGAATCTCAAGTCGTGCAAGACCCTATGATCATGTATAGATGCGTACACAATCCCCCAATTGAGAAAGATTTTGATTCTTATGTGGCCCTAGGGATAGCTACCGGTACTGAACCTCGAGATATTTGCCTAGATCATGCGGTCTCTTTATTCGGAAGTCGCGAAAAGATTGTGAATGTGCAAAAAAAGCTCCGCCTTCCTTTGGCAAGAATTACTTTACAGAAAGGATCAGGTCGGATATGCCAAGACGGGAAACCGAGAAGAAAACATTATTCGTGGTGGCCTTATGCCTCATGTAATGTTTTGGAATGCATTTCTGATATTGAAAATTTTTGTAACGAGTAACTTGAATAAATAATAATCATAATTTATAATGGAAACCATCTTTAAAGAATCATTGTTTGATTACGATGGCCCTTTTTTATTTATTGTCCAGAGTGGTTCTGCTCAATATATGGCTGTAAAAATTCGACAGAATGATGTCTATAAATACATTGTTGTTCCTGTACTAGAACAACAAATCAGAGAAGCTAAAATGGGGAAAAAATCTGTAGATGATATTTTTATGGCATCTGATTCGTGGTTTACAGGACATTTTACATCAGGAAGACTCTATTTTGAATTGAAAAAACAGAAACCTCCTATTAGTGTATTAAGTGAATATTTTGATGGCACTTTTTACTTGGATCCGGAGGATTATGAAGAAGAATTAACTCCCTGTACATCATTTTTAGAAAATGATTCTCATATATCAACTGTATGGGAAGAAGAGCATTCAAAGACTGAAAAAATCAATTCTACTTCTATTTCTCCATTGGTTAAATTTAATAAAGATTCTGATAAAGATGGAGAATTAAGATTTTCTTATAATTTCCCTTATTCTATAGAAAATCAATATTTAAAAGACTATGCCGCCTGAAGATTCGTCAATACAAGTTAAATGCCTCCCTTTCCAATTAAGGGCTTATTATGTTTCCGAATTTAGTATTCGGACAAATAAAAGATTTGATAATAAAAAAGAACCTGATTTGAAGTTTAATTCATTAAAATTTGAACTGGATTTTGAAGAACTTGATTCTGAAAAGGGAGCGCAAAAATCAGAACACTTGAAAGGTTTTAATTTATGGGAAGTTAGACTCAATGTTTCCATGGATGAGAAAAAAGTTGAAGAAAATAATATCCCTTATTCTTTTTTCATTGCTCTTTCAGGGCTCTTTTCCTTCCCTCAAAAAAATCCTACTCCAAAGGACGATCAATTGCGTTTTGTCCGTATTAATGGGCCTTCCATTCTGTATGGATTTGTGAGAGAAATAGTCAACTCTTTCTACGACAAAGGGCCATACCCAAGCCCAGTGCTTCCTACCATTTCTTTTTATTTCCCTGAAAAAAAAGAGGATGATGGAGAAAAAAAGGATTCTTGAATCTATATCTCTTCCTTTTACTCGCCCTTCTCCGGTTCTCCAGAGAAGGGTTCTTTTTACCCTCAATCTTACCACATCTACAACAGTCTTCACTGGATTCATCAGCGCAGCCCCAAGCGTCATTACTGCTCGGCAGTCTGAATAGCCTTATTCGTCATGCTGCTGGCAATCCCGCCTGCCGCGCCGAACACCCGTCCCAGCCAAATCACCTGCTTCATGTAATCCTCAGCTATTAAAAAGACTGATTCTTCCATTCGGACAGCGTTCATTGAAACTCTCCTTTCTTCTCGTATCTTCGACATCACTTATGCGAATACGAGATTTAATCAGACGGTTACGAGATGCTGGATTCATTCTGCAGCAAGGGCAAGGACGGGGTTCCCATCGTGTATACGATCATCCTCATGGACAGACGGTAACTATCCCGGGCCACGATAATGACAATGCCCCCCACTATCTTATAGCTCAGGTACGGGATGCTATTGAAGCTACAAGTGGAACCTGGGAAGATTAATAGCCTGACTCTATTCAGGAGCTGCCTTTATCGGGGCAGCTCCTTTTTGTTGGGCACAGCCCTTCAATACCAATTCCAGTATATATTTTTACATAATGATACTGAAACAATGATTTAGGAGTTGCTTATTCTGAGAAGAGAGGCTATTATTTGGCCTCTTTACGTTAGAATGCTTCGCCCCTTGGCCTCCGGGCCAGGGGGCTTTTTCGTTACTGCTACCTAGAGTCGAGAAGGAAATATCTCCTAAAATGTTGGAAATAATCATTTCATAATGCCGTTGAAAGAGTTAAGCAAATTATTTACAACTCTCTATATTTCATGGTATTATGAATTTGTATGAAACTATTCTCTCTCATTTTAGCTGTTATTTCCCTCACTTCATTCTCGGAGGCGCACCCTGGCGGCTTGGACGCCAACGGCGGTCACTACAACCGCAAAACGGGGGAATACCACTACCACCGGAAACCAGCGACCAAACCGGCAGCGGAAGAAAAAACGTACTGGATCAGCTCAACGGGCAAGACCCATAACAAAAACTGCCGGTACTACCGGGCTTGCAAAGGGCGAGCCAGCGATACGCCCAGCGGTGTGAACTGCAAAATTTGTGGAGGATCATCTAAATAATAAAATCATAATAACTATGACACAAGAAAATAAAAACGATTGCTTTATAATTATGCCAATTGGAGACTGTGATGGATATCCTAGTGATCATTTCCATCATGTTTATCATAATATCATTAAACCCTCTGTTGAAAGCGCTAATTTTATCCCTATTCGAGCCGATGAAATTAAATCAACTAATCTCATACATTTAGAAATACTTAAAAAATTAATAGAAGCTCCAATGGCTATATGTGACTTAAGCACTAGAAATCCAAACGTTTTATTTGAATTAGGAATTAGGCAAGCTTTTGATAAACCTGTTGTTTTGATACAAGAAAAAGGAACTCCTAAAATTTTTGATATATCTCCTCTGCGTTATTTAGAATATTCAAAAGATATGAAATATCATGAAGTTTTAGAAACACAAAAAGAATTAAAAAAATATATAGAATCGACTCAGTCAACAACAAGTGATAGTGAAAACGTTAATTCTATTGTTCGATTAATGGCAATTGGTTCTCCTGCTACACTTCCTACTTTAAAAAGATCAGATAAAAATGCTCTAACTTTAGAGATTATATATTCACAAATGGTGGAGTTAAAAAAGATGGTAGAAGAAATTATAACACAAAAAACAAAACCTTCTAAAAATACAACAATTTCACCTACTAATTTTTCCAATAAATCACTTATAAAAATATTAAATGAATTTAACAACTCTATATCTAAAAACAATTTAAATAAAGAACACAATAAAATATCATATGATGAAAAAGAATATTTAGAAAAGAAAATGAACGATTCAGAAATTACAAAAGAAATTATGCAAACGTTAAATAATCTCGAAAGATCAGTATATCAAAAGACGAATAAATGAGAGTCGTTTGGCATCAACTTCCAAAACCGTCTCACCATCTCTCCAGTAAGCCCTGCCATATTGGTGTATCTATTCCGTAGAAGTTCGGCAGAACGGTGTCCCATTTCCATTTGGAGTTTTCCAAAATCCGCATAGGTTTTCGCATGGTAACTGGCAAAGGTGTGACGCAGCACATCTTTAGGCCAAGGCTTTTTCTTTCCCCACCCAGCCCGGTTCCTGACAGCTTCCCACCGGGAGCGCCAATATTCCGGAACAATAGCACCCTTACGTGCCTTCTCTGGGACCAAGGACAACCATGCCCGCAAAGCCTCGCAGATCGTCACATGCCTTGCTCCCCCTGTTTTGGAAGCTGCAGCCCTGACAGTAATAACGCCATCCTCGAAAGATACGTCTTCCCACGTTAACCGCATCAATTCTTCTGGGCGAATGCCGGCAAAAACGAGTATCGCCACGGCAGGTTGAACGGATGTCAAATCCAACTGGGAAGAATCATCCGGCAAAGGCGGTCGGCAAGCAAGCAGCAATCGTTCTACTTCTTCAGGCGTCAATGCCCTGATTTCCCGTTCCTGCGTCTTTAACGCATCAAGCATGCGGGTCGGATTGGAAAGAGCCCATCCACGCTTCATAGCGAGCGTCCAGACGCCGGAAAAGACTACTCTCGCTTTATCCTGCTGAATCGGTGAATCAAAAGCCCTGCCAAACGCCTCACGACATTCCTCTCCTGTAATGCCTCCAATGGGGCGCACACAAAAATCGGGACATCGTTTCTCCATGCGACGAATCATATACCGAATTTGCTGCAAGGTACGCTCACGCCGCCTTGTGATTTTTTCCTTCACACGAACCATTTCCCAAGCGGCTTCACTCCAGGAAGGAGACTTCTTTTCATGCCGTATCTGTGCGGCTCCCAATTTGAAAGCATGCTCTATTTCGGCTATATCTCCTATCCCGGCTTCCTGCATTCTTTTCACGAGTCGGCAAGCATCCACCAACCCTATTCCAGAGCCCTCCAAAATATCCAGCGCAGATAAAGCTTCTACCGCCTGAGCTTGGGTTAATTCAACAATCCCGGCATCCACAGCCACTTTTCCAAGCTTGATTTCCCCGGCCGCCGCCAATGCTTTTTTATAGGAGGGATAAAACCGCTGTTCCCTCTTTCCGGATTCCGAAAAGGAGGCGGGAATTGAGAGGCGCCAGCAGGCTTTCCCCATCTTTTCACGGGAAACATCTTTTACAGGCGTCAAAGGAGCCGCTTTCTTTTTCCGTTTCTCTTCCATCCCGGGTAACTACTGGGTAACTATTTTTGACCGGAGATACAAGCAAAAAGGGGTAAATTCAGCATATTTGAAAACAAAAAAGGCCCGCCAAAAGCGAGCCTTTAATTTACATAATTTACTGTTATTTAGAGAAGTACCCCCGACCGGACTCGAACCGGTACGTCCTTGCGGACAACAGATTTTAAGTCTGCAGCGTCTACCATTCCGCCACGGGGGCATTGACCGGACGGCACTCTACAGGAATGCCGCCGGGATTCAAGCACGAATCCCTTCCGGTTTTTAATATTAATCACGAACTTCCACCACCATGCTGATTTCCACCGCTACATTGAGCGGCAGGGCGGATACGCCTACCGCCGTGCGGCTGTGGCGGCCAATTCCTCCAAAGGCTTCCACCAGCAGATCGGATGCGCCATTCAATACTTTAGGATGATCATAAAAATCCGGGCCGGCATTCACAAATCCGTTCACGGCCACGATTCTGGATACTTTTTCCAGAGATCCCACCGCCTGCACAATAACGGCCAGACGATTCAAAATAGCGGCGCGCGCAGCGGCCTGACCTTCTTCCACCGTCAGCTCCTGCCCTACTTTACCAAAGTATTTGTCGTCCCCGTTTACGGAGATGCCGCCGGAGAGGTGAAGCAGGTTGCCCGTGCGTACGCATTGCACATAGGAGCCTACGGGAGCAGGAGCATCGTAAATGGCGTAACCAAGGTCGGAAAGTCGTTGACGTATTTTATCCATATAGAGCATTTGACAGAAGTTGAATTGAAAGGATACACCGGAAACAGTTGCATTTCCAGATGCCTTTCATGACATTTTGAACAATTTTCGGTCTGTTTGCACGTAAAATGATTGCCATCCACCTCATTTAGTTGCTATTGAAACAACCCGTACATGATGACCGACGAAACTCCTTCCACAGACCCCAAGCAGCAGATTCCGGACCTTTCCGGCTTGGCCGACTTTCAATTTGGTCCGGCCTGGGCAAGACCGGGAGCCCGTCAGGAACGGCCTGCGTCCTATCCGGAACGCAGGTCCGGCGACAGGCAGGGAGGCGACCGCCGACCGCGGCGCGACAACCGTGAAGGCCGCCAGCCCCGGGGGGAACGTCGTGTTGACGGTCAAAGCGGAGAAAGAAGGTTTAACCGGGAAGACCGCACGCGCGGCTCCTTCCGCAACCGCCGCGATCAAACTCCCCGCTCCGCCATGGCGGAACCGACGGAAGGCCTGCGCGTGGAGCTGCGCCCCGTGGATTCCGGCCTGGCTGCCCTGCACCAGGAAGTACAGAAACACCGCCGCACCATTTCCCTGCTGGACCTTGCCAAGGTGGTCATGGGTTCCTACGACCGTTACGACCTGGTATTCATGAAGCAGGAAAACGGCCCGGATCTGTACCATTGCAAGCATGGCGACGGAGCCTGCTTTATTTCCCGACAGGAGGCCGTCAAACACCTCTGGCAGTCCACTTGGATGCCCAAGTATTACGAATCCGTAGAACAGGAAGTGGAAGCTCCAAAAGGAGATTTCAAAGCCATTGCCAAATGTTCCTTGAACAACGAGTTGGTAGGTCCCGTTAATTGGCACGGCTACCAGTCCGCCCTGATGAACCTGCATCGCACCAAATTTGCCAACATGCCTTTTGAGGCTTTCCGTTCCAAGATTGTGACGGACAAGAGCGAAGAAGCTGTCCATGCATGGCAGGAAGCCGTTTCCAAACGCACCGCCTGGAAGCCCGTTCGGGAAGGAGCCTCCGAGGTGCTTCTGGAATCTCCCGCCGCGGTAGAACAGGATTTCGAATCCAACCACTTTGACGAGTGCTATGACGTTACGGACAAGGTGTTCGTCAACGGAGCCGTGAAAAAGAATCACCTCTCCCCCGGTCTGTGGGCGCACCTGATCCAATTATCTGGTACCACCCGCCGCCATCCCAGCATGCTGATTCCAAACCTTTGCCACGGGTTAGCTCGGCATCATATGCCTATTTTCAAGTGGAAAGGCAACCATTACACCGGCCCGGCGCGCCCCAAGGCCATGGAAGAAGGCACCGTCTTATCAGATTCCCTGATGTCCATTGCCACTTGGGCGGCCAATAATCCCGGCAAAGGCGTCGATGCCATGCTTAAAGAGCTGGCACCAGTCCCGGAACAGGAAAAGGCCACGGAAGAAGAAGTAGCCCAGGCCATGGAAAAACAGCAGAATTTGGTCCGTGATCTGCTCTGGCTGTCCGAACAGGGCTATATCCTGGTTTTCTCCAATAACACTGTCAGCCGCCCAAGAACCGTTTCCGCCCAAGCTCCTTCTCCCAAGAAGGCTCCCAAGGAAAAACGGAAACCGGAAGAGAAGGGCCAGGACGCGCCGGCACCGGACTCCGCTGCACCAGAAAAACAGAAGGCAACCTCTTCTTCCGAGGCAGCGCCTGCCCGGGAGGAAGCATCTGAAGAAAACAGTGTGGTTACGGAAACTGAGGAATTTCCCTCCGTTCCGGCGGAAGAACTCCCTGAAGATAATATTCCGAAGAAGGTTTCCGCAAAAGCCTGACGCCTTCCCTTACCCCCCTTCCCGTCATACAGTCCGCAGGATTATCTTGATCCTGCGGACTTTGTTTTGTAGAAGTGGGAAAAATCAACAGGATTTTACAATATGATCAGTACAACAATGGCAACTGCTCTTAATGAGCAAATCAAATGGGAAATGTATTCAGCTAACCTTTACCTGGCCATGTCCGCCTATCTGCAGGATGCCGGTCTGACAGGTTTTTCCCACTGGATGCGCATTCAATATCAGGAAGAAACCGCTCATGCGCTGAAATTTTATGATTTCCTTCTTTCCCGCGGAGGCCAGGTTACAATGCTTTCCATAGACGCTCCGGATGCAAACTGGTCCAATATTCTTGAAATTTTTGAAGAAACACTGTCCCACGAACAGGAAGTCACGCGCCGAATCAACGAACTGGTGCACCTTGCCAAGGAAGAACGGGATTTCGCCACGGATATTTTCCTGCAATGGTTTGTCACCGAACAGGTAGAAGAGGAAGAAACCGTCAAGGACATCATCAGCAAATTACGTATGATCAAGGGAGAAGGACAGGGAATGCTGGTTCTGGACAAGGATATGTCAGCCCGCACCTTTACGCCGCCTCCCGCCAACTAGTTGTTGCTATTGTTCTCCGTCCATTCTCCGGAAAAGAGTTCCAGAAAAAACTTACCGGAGAATGGCGGAGGAATAAAATAGATTGACGGCATGTAATGATGTTGCCGGCAGTAATGCTTTATTCCATGATTTTCTGCCTGCAATGCTGCAAGCAACTGGAGTTGCTGTATTGCGGCAGCTGGGACGGCAAGCAATGCCGTCTTTCTTATTTTTCAGGAAACAGGCCGGCGGATCACAAAATTTTCCGTTGGGCGAAATAGCGAGGAATGACATAAGAACCACTCGTAAACAATAAATGCTGAAAAAATTAATGAATCACGCATCCCCAGCAAACCGGTATCATTGAAATGTAATGGTAACGGCTGTAAGTTTCATGGTCGTGAACATTTGATAACGGACTTTCAGAACATGAGCCTGGACGGCGCAATTGCCCTTTTACACGCCGTGCCGATAACAAATGATGCGTCATCTGTAATGGAGTATTTATTAATGCGGTTGATGCGCCCGGCCCTTTCACTGCCACTGGCCTATTTTCAAAATAGGCCGTTCCGGATAATAGGAGTTTTACAGGTAACCTCTTAGCACCCCGGCAGTCTTTTTCCGGCTCCTTGAGCATTTTCCCCTATTACTTCCGCCTGCCTTTGACTTTTGGGGAAGAAGCAATTTTTCTCTCCCAAAAGCAGAGCGTCATTCCCAGACCGGCCCTGTAACAACACTTGCTCCATTAGTATGGGGCAGGTTTCCTTTTGTTTTTTCCCCTCTTCCAAGACCGTTTAAAAAGGTTTTTCCCGCTTTTACAAGCGTCATAGCCTAATACCGCCGTAAACAAGGAACCGCAACCATCGCGGTGAGGAATGACAGGATAGTTGATATAAGTTGAATCAGGGTTGAAATCCGTTGGAACCCTAGAAAACACGGGAGTTAAGGAGGATCAGACCAGTCATGAGCTATCTTATAAAAGTCGGAGCTGAAAAGAGGGTAAATGACAAGTATCTGATATAAGTACACAAGCTATGCAGGGATGCTGCACAAGAGCTGCAAAGAGTAGGTGATAGAGCAACGACAAGGTAAAAAATCATGATAGGATGCCTCGCATGTGTACACCTACATATTGCATCCCCTTGTACGGCTCCGTTACCGTTATATCCCCAGCAGACCGGAAGAAAAAGAACCCTCAAATTTATCACCTCCATGATACCGCTGTCGTGTTGATATGGACAACTCGTGAGGGAAGTAAAACGACGTGCTGGGTGCGGGATATGCTCGACAACGTGTGGATTGTGATCAGGGATGAGAGAGAAGATGATTGAAAAGAAAAAGGCCGCCAGGAACAACCTGACGGCCTGAATTGTATCATAGCCTAGTCATCACAACATAAAGCACGGACAAAAGGTGTCATTTCCTCGCCCTGATGATCCTCCAGCAGTTGCTCTATCCTTTCGTCAATGATGCACAGGACAGTAGAATAGAGACTATCAGCATACAGTGACTGCTTGGTGGTGACAACAAGCGCTTGGATGGCTAGATTGGACTGTTGGCCATTGCGATCAATAACGTAGCAATTAAGCTTATCGCCCGGCTCTAAGGTTTTCATGATAGTTTTTCTGTTATTTCAATCCGCACATCCACAGGAGGCATGCACCAGGCGGGGGCGTCCGGTCTGGCATCGGAATTGATGATACATCTCTTGCCTAAGATATCGGTATCCCTGAGGAGCTGGAAGCATCCAAAGGCTGGTAGGGTAATCATAGACATTGCCGAGGCGGTATGCGATAGCTATCTCCTGATCCTGGTAGTATAGATCGTACTGCTTGCGCGTAATACCGCAGCCATCCTTGACGACATCCCATACATCATTGACATAGCCGACATGGGTACTAATCAGGTCAACCTCGCCAACGATCCGTGATACCGGGGCAGTAGCGTAGATGATCAATCCATCCACCCCTCTGGGTGAGTGGGAAACCTTGCGCAGCTCCCATATCTTGGAGCCATCCCGGTACATATCCCAGTACCGAGGACGCAAGGGTATCAGAGCAAGCCTCCTGCTCATGGCTGTATCTCCTTTTGTGGAACGATCCTCCATCCACAGTACCCCTCCGCATTACTGGGCTGCTCCATGTCGATGCAAGTTATGCAATCAGCATCTGCCTCGTATTGGTACCTAACCCTGCCAAAGCTGCACTCAACTATACTGCCCTGCCTGGCTTGATCCAGAGCCTGCTCGTAAGTGAGCGGGAAGTCCCCTCCCGGCAGGTAATCCTGCATGTCGATGAGGAGGGAATCAAACTCATCGACAACCACATGGCCGGAAAATCCACTCACTACATTACTCGTCGGAGGAGGCGAAGAGATAAGCCTATCCGCATCCAGCACGGCTTGCTGATACGGCAATAGGTACAGGGGCGTCTCCTGTCTCATCATGGCATCCCCTCCCGGCTATCTTGTGATACAATACGCCATCCAGATCGGGCCTCAGCGCTGCCAATGTCGATAGTCCAGTCCTGCCAAATATGATCCACCAACACCCCTCTGACGGGGTCAAACACTGCCATAATGCGGTATCCTAATGGTTGAGATATGCAAGAACACTCAATAAGTGCACCCTGCTTGGCAGCTTTGAGTGCCTCAGGCCATGTGAGCGGATAAGTAGGATCACTCATGGCTGCACCTCCTGATCTGGCATCCATATATTACTGTGGAATCCCCGCGCGGTGGGATTATGAGGCCCAGGAGTGGGAACAATACGTACAGCCCCGACATGATCAGCCAGCTTGCCGGGCGGCATAGTGCACGGATCAGCGTGCGGTTCGTAGGTCTCCTGCCCGGTTTCAGCGACCATCTTGCGAGTCTCCGCCCGTCCCCGGTTGATGACGGTGTACATCAGGTGCCGGACGTGTTCCACGGCGGCCCAGTTGCGCAATGCCTGGTACACATCCCGGCCCGTGCAAGGCAGGTGCAGCTGGTCGCGCACAATCTCGGCCAGATAGTCCGGAGTTATCTCATAGCGCTGCATGGCATCACGCAGATTGTGGATGGCCTTGTCCATCTCCGACCAGGTACGGTCCTTGACAGGCGCACAGCCAAGATAGGATGCCAGCCTATTATAGATAGGTACGTAGTGCTCCTGGGTGGCTTTGGTCAATGACTCGGTGATCCCTGTGGCTGCCCAGACCTCGTCGTGCCTCCAATCTCTCAGAGACGGGAGGGGGCATCCCTGGGACTGGATACGCTTGTAGGCCTTGCCGGCCATAATGGACAGTACGGCGATCTGTCGCTTGGTAAGTGGCTTATTGTTCATGACCGGGATTTTGTAGAGCCTTGATCAGTTGTTGCCGCTGCTTGGGCGTCAGATAGACAAGAGTGGCTGTTGCTCCTCCTCTATCAGTGCCCGTCCAGATAGTCAGCAGGGTCTGGAATCCATAGTCTTTAACCTCAATCTTAGTCATCCCTGGTACTCCTCTCTACGTAAAAAGTCTCCACCTGTTTGATCTCCAAACCCAGCTTGGCGAGCTTGTGAGGCTTGACATGCTGGCGGATTGCATCCTTGTCAGGAGTCACCTTGGTGACCAGGTACGCCTTGCGGCGCGTAGTCTTGAGCAGGGCGACAATCTTGTCCCACGTCCAGCCCTTGGCGGGCTTGAGGGAGGGCTGCCCCAGACGATAACCGTAGGTGGTCAAAGCGGTGGTGCCGGATTTGCGGCCCTTGGAAAACAGCTCGTCCCTGCGGGGGGATGCCCATTGCTCGGCCATCTTGGTGAGCCGGTCAATCTCCCTGGTCAGCTCGCTGATTTTAGGGTCGTGATCCGTGAGCACTTGCTGCATGGCGGTTTCCTTGGCGGCTTGCAAGGTATCCAGCTCGACGCCTTTGCGGGCGATGTCGTCCAGTGTCCGGCAGAATTCGTCCTGGTCTTTGATAACCTGTTGTTCAGTTGCTTTGGTGGTTGTGCGTATTTTAGCCATTGTTGCGTGTGTGTTGTTTGTTGAGTTGTTTTCTCTTTTTGGCCAGCATGTTTACGACATGCTGCCAGGTAAGGTCTGGCGTGGCGCTGAGCCACTCCAGAAATCGCTCTCCATCTACAGGGACGTAGTACTGTCCGAGCTGCTCCAGCCGGATGGCGATCATGCCCGGCCAGCGGGGGTCGCAGACTTCCCAGTGGTCACAGGCTCCGGGGAAGCGGGAGAGTTGCAGGCCGATGAGATAGGCCAGTGTATTGGGATCGTAGGTCATGGCTGGTCAATGTAGATGTAGACGGGAGGGATGGGATTAACAGGCGCGGCATCGTTGATCAGCTTGTGTATCAGGTCATCAGAGGAAAGATGATTGCCGTGATTGGCGCGGTTCAGATCTGAGCGGATACCCTCGGTCATGATTCTTCGGCACTCCGGGCAGACCGCATAGGTCTGCCCATGGCGCTGGATGATCTCCACGCGTGCGTGCCGGTGGTAATAGCAGTAGATGTCCTCATTCATGGCGGCGGCCCTCTTTGGAAGCATCAAAAAAGCGAGGCAGGAAACGCTTACTCAGTTCTCCCGTGTTGCGATTAAGGTGCATGTTGATGCCTGTGACATCGTGCATCAGGTTAAAAGCATCAGCCTGCTCCATGTCAGCAAGCCGCAGTGGGCACCCGTTGCAATGACATGCTTCCAGGTCCATCTGGATATCCATCTCATCGACGTCGGTATTGCCGTATTTACGGTAAAGGGCGACAGCCCGCTTGGCGATGCGCTCGATGATCTCACGCTCCGCAGGTGTGGCGGTAAACATATCTTTCATTGTTTGGCCTCCCTTGGGAGCCGGTTTGACATTGGGGGCTTGCCGCCCCCTGTCCTGTTGATTGTTAGTGTTGGTGCTGTACATGATGGTGGTGTTATTGGTTGGAAGTTGAGTCAGGCTGGTCGGCCTCAGTGGGGCCGACGGTGATACTGGCCAGGCGGATATTGCCCAGCAGGGCGTGCAGATGGGATATGGCCAGATTGAGGGAGTCATAGTCCGTCTTGGTCAGGAGGGCCACCTTGCAATGGCTGACCCGATCAACATGGATATGCTGGGTGATGTAAAGCAGCTGACGGTGCCGTTCCCACTGCGCCTCGCTCAATACCGGGATAAGTTCCAGAGAAAGGCTGTGATGCGTGGTGATGAGGGCGTCGAGGTCAGCCAGGCGGAGGACCACATATCGGGTTCCTCCCAGGTCAACGATGGTGTATTTAATGGTCTTCTTGCGCATGATTTTTTTGAGGGGGGGGTTATACGTATTCCGGCATCTTGCCGGCTTCCATTTCTTCAAGTTTTCGGACGGCGGCCAGGTAGTAGTCCCATGTAAGGTCCACCCCGGCATTGTTGGCGGCCTCCACCCCTTTGCGCAGGCGCTTGGTGGTCTTGCCGAATCCGTACAAATTGGCCTGCTGCTTGAGGGTGGCCAGCATGGCCCGGCTGGGGGACGGATAGCCGTAATAAGTCCACAGGGTTTCCAGGTCGCGGGTCTCGATATGGTCCGGGAGGCGGTAGATATTGGCCGCCCCTCGCTTGGAGGTTTGCTCCAGGATGCCTTTCCACTTGTCATTTTTTTCGACGTACTCGGCCAGGACGGGCGTGCCCACCAGGAGCATGCCGCACTGGGTCTCGTCGTAGATCTCCCGCAGCTGTTCAATGCCCTTGCGTCCGGTCTTGTCGCTGTCCAGCGCGTGGTGGATCTCGTCGACAATGAGCAGGTGCTCCGGAGTCAGGCGGTTGACAATCTTGGCAATCTGGAACTCGGTGTTCCCCTTGACCGACAGGCCTAATTGGGCGGCAATGCGGTAGAGCAGCCGTCCCGGACTGGTGACCACCGGGCAGCGCACCATGATAACCGTACCGGGATGGCGGCGGGCGTACTCCTTGAGCGCCCAGGTCTTGCCCCACTGCGTCTTGCCCACCAGCATGGAGGCGTATTGGTTGACGTGGGTCAGCTCGGCAATCTGCATCACGTAGCGTGCCAGAGCCGTCTCGATAAACGGCCCGTCAGACGCTGATTGCTGGCGCAGGGCCAGCAGACCGCACAGGTCATCAAGCTTGGAAAGATGAGGGCCGGTCGGGGCCTGGTAAGCGCCAATCAGCAGGCGGTGCATGACCGTCGTGCTCACCGGCAGCTTGTCGGCCAGCGTGCGTAGCGTCCAGTCATGGTCCACTGCGTAGTTGATCAGGTCGGTGAGCATCTTCTTGTGCGCCGGTTTGTACGGCGTATCCTGAATGCGGTCCAGATACCTGCTCAGGTTGGCATTGTTGTTGATTTTTGTAATATCGTCCATATTGTTATTATTGTATCTGTTATGTTATAAAAATCTTACATCGGGCAGGTCGTGGGGCAGCTCGTCGTCATTGTTGCCGCTGGCGGGGATGAGGCTGATGTCCGGCATGGACTCGGCCGCCGCCGTGGCTGCCCTGGTCACGGTCCGCTTATCGGCGGGAGTGGGGGTGAGGGAGTATGCCTGGGCATACTCGGCGGCCGTCACCGGCTTGCCCTCCATCAGGCGCCTGTTGTGCTCGCGCTTGCGGACGATGTCCGCCTCGGTATTGGCTCCGATGATGCGGGCATATTCCAGCTGCTGCTCCCGATACCCGGCCGCCTTGCCCATGGCCTGCTCCACGGCGTGCGTATCCGCCGTGCAGACCCTCTGCACGAGGGAGGCCGTACCGATGACGCGCCCGTCCTGCCCGCACACAAAGAGCTGATTGTCATCGTAGGGGTTGACGTAGCCCTGGTACGTGCCGTGGGCCAGAACCCGGACGGCTCCGTCAGGAGTCGCCACGCGGGCCTCGTAAATCAGGTCTTCATCCCGGATGGTCTTGTCGCGCATCCGGATGTAGGCGCTGGCCACCTTGATGGGGCGGGCCATGTCCGTTCCCAGGATCTGGCAGATGCACCAGGGGGGCAGCTTAATGAGCCTGTTGCCCGGTTTGGCCTCCTCGCAGGCCCATGCCTCGGAGGGGCTCATCCGGCGCCGGCGCACCAGGTCGGCCCCGGTTTCGCAGGCGGTGCGGATGATCTGGGCGGCCATGGACGGCTCCACCTCGGAGGACGGTGTCCAGGAGGCGGAAGCCGAGAGGCGCAGCTCCTCGACCATGAACCCGCATCGCTCCCAGCCCTCCAGCCTGTGGTCGGTGCGGGCGTTGATATCGCTGACAATCTTGGTCAACTCGCGGCTCAGCTCATCCATGGTCAGCATGTAGTGCTTGAGTTGACCGGCCTTGTCCGCGGGAAGCTTGTCCATCGCCTTGATGAGCTGCTCCTCGGCGCGTACCAGCCCGTGCAGGGTTTCCGGGGGCGTGCGGTCGTGGCCGGTGGCTCCCGGCAGATGGCTGATGCGGTTGTGCTGCAGGTTGTGGTAGCTTTCCAGCGCCGCCTTGTGGCGCGGGTTGCCCACGCCCCGGCCGCCATGGCCCTGCTTGAGCGTCTGGCGCACGCCTCCGATGCCGGAGCGGTCTACCTTGATCAGGCCGCCGCTGGCATGGTAGAGCAGTTCTTCCAGCTCCTTGCTGATAGCCGCCGTTCCGTTTTCCACCACAAGGGTGGTGCCTCGTGGGGAGTATCCAACGGTAGCTCCCCACAGGGCCAGGATGCTGCGCATATCCCGCTGGTTAAGGTGGATCATCCTGCCGGTTTCCTCGTCGCGGCGGCGTATCTTTTGCCCCCACGCCACACGCTTGCCCGTAAGGTACTCCAGCACCCCCAGCTGCAGGGGCTGCCCCTTGTCGCGACCGGAAAGCACCATCAAGTCAAGCCAGACGTCGTCAAAGAGGAAATGACTGCCCAGCCAGAGCCCCTCGCGGGTGGCCAGTACCTGCGCCAGCTGGGGAGCGGCGGCCCGGATGCCCTGCTTGAGCGCCACCGTCTCCAGAGATTGGGGAGCGAGCCTCTGCAGGTTGCGCAGGCTCCAGCCGGAGGGGACGCGCGGCCAGCCCGGCCAGTCCTCATAGCCGGGGATGGTGTCGCGCCTCTCCGTCCAGGTCTTGAGCAGGAGCTGGCGGGCCGTGGGGATGCCTCCGTTGCGCTGGCACCGGGTGCAGAGGCCATGCCAGTAGGCAAGGAATTTGCTGAGGGTGACCCGGCTGCGCGCCTGTATTTTACGGTAGCGGCGGTCCACCAGGGAGAGGGGATTGTCGCCGTTGTTGCGCCAGATGTCGTACCAGCGGCGCATAGTCACCGGGGAGATGCCGCAGAGGGCGGCGGCATCCCGGATGGCATCCTGCTGCCCGCCATAGCAGGCGCTGGCCTCCCTGATGCGCTTGCAGGCCGCATAGAGGGCCAGCACTCTGTCCCGCTCCACCAGCGGCAGATCGTCCATGGTGATATTAAAGTCCATTATCTTAAAGTGTTGTTGTACCGTTGGCTATTCCACCCATCGTGGCCCTGATGCTCTGCTCGTCGGCATCGGATACCTTGCGGGCGTAAGCGGCCAGGGAATCGGCAAAAAGCTCTCGCTCCTGGAGGCGCAGCAGATGGACGTAGCCCTGGTCGATAAAGGTTCCCAGCTGTTTGAGGAGGCAGGCAGCGTCCTGCTCGGCCTGGTGCCGGCGGCGCTCCAGTTCTTCCGGAGGGAGGTTGAGGGCGGCCAGGTCATTGGCCAGCTTATCCATGGGGGTGAGGGCCTGCGCCCCGTCAGGGTTGCCGGATCCGGTAAAGCCCAGGGGCTTGACCCTGTCGTGCGTTGTCCGCTTGCGGATGGCAATCACGCCCAGATTGAGCATCATTTGGCGGGGTGTTTCGGCTCCGTCGGTGGCCTTGGCTACCAGTTCCAGAGGGGGGGATGGAGCCGTCCGGTCATTCAGAGTGGCGTCCAGCTGGGCGGATTCGGTGGCAGAGAGCCTGGCCTTAGCCGCTTTATAACAGCGCACATAGCGGTTGGCTGTATCTTGGCTAAATTCAAAATGTAAACCGTGATTTACATTTGATACGGCCAAATTACGCACATGTGCGTAATTTGGATTTTTCCGCCCTATAAACAATTGCCCCCACTCTCCACGGGGAGTCGCGGCCTTAAGCTCGGTCAGCAGCTTGCCCAGCTTGAGTCCTACTGTCACGGCATTGCGCCCGGCGCATGCCGCCATCTCGGCCTGAGCCTGGGCATACCGGTGCAGGCGGTTGGCCTCGCTGACGTCCAGCGCCACTCGCGTCTCGGGCGGTATGGATAAGTAATTGCTCATGATTGATTGGTAGAGTGTTGTTGACGATTGATTTCCTGCTGCAGGATGTAACGGTTGAGGGCCACCCTCAGCTTGACCAGGGCCTTGTCCTGCAGCTCCCAGACGGTCTTATCGGACACGCCCATGTATTGACCAATCTCCTCGTAAGTCAGAGGCTCGTAGTGATCTATGCCACACCGGCGGCGCACCTCCGGTACACTCCACGCAGCACGCCAAATAGACCACTCCTCATCGGTCATGGGTGCGTCCATATCAACAGGGGTATCGTCCATCATCGTATTATCTATCTATCACGGGCAGGATGGCCGTGCGTGGGTCCTTGACGCCGTCGCGCACCTGTTGCTCCTCGGCATCAAGGTACCAGCCGCCCACCTTGACCATCCCCAGGAATGCCAGGGATATAACCGCTATGGCGGCAATGAGTTTGACGACGGTCCGTAGCATCGTTACTTGGTCCTCCGTAGGGCAGTTAATTTCTTACGCGGCAAGGTGCAGATGCGTTTTTTTAACGATTGTCCCCTGTCCGGGGAGCCCTTTAGCACTCGGCGGAGATGACTAGCTGTCACACCCAGCATTTCTGCTGCTTCCGTTGGCGTATACCCCCTGCTAAGGAGCCACTGTAGCGAGATGTCTTCTTGTGTTTGCATTGGTTTTTGCTAATGTCTGTTTTATGGCCGCATTTATGAGGCGGTGTCTAAAAACAGATTATACAAAATCGGAATTATGGCAAGAGGAAAAACTGTAAACAGATTATTCGTAAGCAGACTGCGCGCAAAATTGGTTGACAAAAATCTTAGCCAGAGCGATTTAGCATATATGTCAAATATTGCTCAAGGGGCAATATCAGAATACCTCAACCCAGAAAAAGGACGCTCTCCAGGTGCTGCAGAACTAGGGAGAATGGCTCAAGCTCTAGGTGTTAGCATGGGATGGCTTTGGGGGGTAGAAGACACATCCGACATAGAAACTGCCATCTATACTCAAAGAATCCATAGACTGGAAGGAAGGTTGTTATTTGCAAAAAAGACCTTAAGAGGAGCCTTGGAATACTTAGAAGAAGAGGTTGATGAAGATAAAACATTAGTGACAAATACGTTATCTATACAAAATGATTGCAGTTCAAGGGGCGCCGAAGATGAAACAGAATACAACTACAACAAGAAGCCTAATAATCAATGAATACCGATAAGCAATATTATTATGCTGTAGGGGAACAGGTCCACGGTCCTGTCCCTGCTGAAAGCTTGGTAGCCATGTATCAATCAAGACACATCCTGGCTACAACGTTGGTCTATCCTGTAGGCGGTGACCAATGGATACCATTGTCTGATGTATTACTCCGCAGGCTATCTCAATCACCGACCAAACAAGACACACGTCCCCTTATCATCCCGGAGCACCATAAAAAGCAGGACGAATCCAACACTGCTCTCAATGTATTGGCTATATTTTGCGCCTTCCCGGCTGTGGGGGTCATACTGATATCCCTCTTTAGCCCCTCAGCATTACTGGATCTATGGGAGGTGGGGATATCGAGTATCGTTATTGCACTGATCGTCGCCGTAATTGCCAAGGTGGTTGGCCGTTAATAACGGGACCGCCAAGAGTAGTATAGCATCCGACCGGCTCGTTCTGGTTCTGCTGGACTGATCTTTCGTGCACCCCCCTGCAGATACTCTGCAGGGGGGTGTGTCATACATTAGAGACGGCAAAAAATTGTGGTAAGGTTGAGGCATGGACGACGTGACAATCAAACAATGGTCCGCCGGTCCCCGCTGCACGGTAGCGGAGGCGGCGGAGTTGCTGAGCACCTCCCCTCAGACAGTAAGGCGCATGGTGCGCCTGGGCCAGCTCATCGCATGGCGGCCCAACCCGCAAGGGCGCAAGCTGCTACTCTACCGTCGTCAGGTAGAGTCCCTGGCTGTCTCCGTCCAGGCTCGGGCCGTCAGCCAGGCACGTCTGTTGCAGACGACCTTTAATTTTTATAACTAATTTGCAACAAATAAATTATAAGCAACAAGCGCAATAGAGACAGGGCATCATGTGGGCTAAGGTGCCCTCATGAACAACAACCCGCTTCCTGTTGATAATACTGGTGCGCATGACGAGATCCCGGCTCCGGGTGGAGCCGGTAATACCGCCACCGGAAAAACGCCTTTTTACCTGTCCAAATACTTTTGGACCAACCTGGCAGCCTTGCTGGCTCTGATCATCCCCGATGTACGGGCCTGGCTGGACAGCAACCCCATTGAATTCTTCAGCGCCCTTGGCGCGGTCAACATTCTGCTGCAGTTTATAAGCGGCGGCAAATACCAGCTTGCCGGAGAGGATGGCCAGAGCGGCCAGTCCGCCAACCCGGCCGGAGCCCTCCCGCCATCGCTTATCGCCGGGGAGGGCTCCACATCCCCCGTGGAGGACCGGAGCCAGGCTCCTGATCAGGAGCCGTCGTCCATACCCCCCAGCTCCGGCTCCTCCTCACCCTTATCCGGGACCTCCCGCCTGATGGTCGTCCTGGGAGCCTTGATGCTCCTGCTGGGCGGATCCTGCAGTACGGACGCGGACCCCGTTGCCGCCAGCGTCAGCCTGAGCGACGGGCAGGTGGTAGTCATCCGTGGAGGCACCTCTCTGGTAGTGGACCGCACGGAGCACAAGCTGCTCTGGTCACAGGCCGCTCCGGAGGCAGTTGTGGCTCCGGTAGTACAAGCCACCTCCAAGTGAGCAACTCTTAACTGTCAGCTATCATGATTTACGCAGCATTACAATCCGACACGCTGTCCTGGCAGCGCTCCCTGAAATTCGCCGGTTTTTACCGGGGCCGGCTTGACGGCCTGACAGGCCCGCTGACCCGCGAGGCGGCGGCCCTGTGGCGCGAGAGCCATCAACAGCTCCAGACCCGCTACGGCCGGCTGGACAAGCGCACGGAGGACAACCTGCTTACCCTCCAGCCCCTGGCCGCGCTCAAGGTGCGCCAGATGATGACGGCCCTGCGAGGCCTGGCCGACTGGAAGCTCATCTGCGGCATCCGCACGTATGAGGAGCAGGACAGACTCTACGGCAAGAGGCCCAGAGTAACCAGAGCCAAAGGAGGGCAGAGCATGCACAACTTCGGAATTGCAGGTGACGTCTGCCTGTTTGTCGACGGCAAGGACGTATGGACGCCCAGCGAGGGAGCGAATTCCATCTACAAGCCCGTGGCGGCCCTGGCCCATAAGCTGGGGCTGGTATGGGGCGGGGATTTCAAGTCCATTTACGACCCCGGACATGTCCAGCTGGGCGAGCTGTCCACGGCCACCCTCCATCACGCCTACACCACCGGGTCCGCCACGCTGGCCCAACTGCTCCAATCATGATGCTCAACCTGATAGCAGACGCCGCCGCAGGCATCTCGCCGGAGGCAGTAGGCACCATCCTCGGCGTTGCTCTCGGCTCGTCCGGGACATGGTGGGTGGTCAAGGGCCGCAAGGCTCCGCAGCAATCCGACGATCCCCAGCGCTTCTTGATGGAGGACAAGTACGCGACCCGTGAGGAGGTGGCGGAGCTCAAAGCCCTCCACGCCAAGACCACCGACGACATGCACAAGCGCCTCAACAGTATCACCATCAAGCTCAACGAGATGTCCGGCACCCTTAAACTCATGATTGACATCCTCAAGACCCGTAAAACCTTATGACCACCCGCGCCAATATCAAGATTACCATCCTGCAGGTCCTCGACCGACTGCCCGCTGCCTATACCCAGCGCGTGTCTGCTCTCCGGGCCGAGGTCTCCCTGGACATGTCTCCGAGCCCAGGCACTGCCGATATCGACCTGGCCATCCGGGAACTGGAGGCCCTGCGCCTGATCACGTCCACCACCTGCCTTATCACCGGCGAGCGCAAGTACGCCATCACCGACGCCGGCCGCGTCCAGCTTACCCAGATATGAGGTAACAGTTAACAGTATTAACGCCATGCTCCGCAAACCCAGACCAGACAGTGTGATCGGCTCCCAGTTGCCCCCCATCATCAAGGATGATGTGGACGCTATGTTGTTTTCCGGCGCGTCTTACAAAGATGTCCAGGAACGCCTGGCCGAGGACGGTGTGACACTGAGCCAGGAGGCCATCCGCCGCTACTACCACTCCCAGATCCTGCCGGCGCGTCTGGCCCGGCAAAACAAGACGGCCGAGGAACTCAACAAGATCTCCGTGGACGGAGTGGACGAAGCCACCATGAGGGCCATCCGCTCCGCCGCCCTGGACCTGGCCGCCTCCCCGTCCTGCGATCCCAAGGCGCTGAGCATCCTGGTCAACCTCATCCTCAAGGCAGAGCAGCTGGAGCAGGACAAGCGCCGCCTCAAGATGCTGGAGGCCAAGGCCGCCCAGGCAGACGCCGCCAGACAGGTCACGCAATCAACCCTCACCCCGGAGGAGCGCGACGCCAGGATGCGCAGCATCTTCGGCTGTTAGACAGTAACTCACCCACTCCCCTTCATGTCTTCCCTGATCACAACGCCGCTGGAGCTGCTGCTGCCTTACCAGGCACGGTGGGTGGCGGACGAGAGCCGCTTTAAGGCCGGCATCTGGTCCCGCCAGTCCGGCAAGGATTTTTCTACGGCGGCGGAGGCGGTAAGGGATGCGATGCTGCGGGCCAAGACCACCTGGATGATCGCGGCCCCGTCCGAGCGCCAGGCCATGGAATCGCTGGCCAAGTGTAAGGAGTGGGCCGAGGCTTTTTCCCTTGCCCTGGCCGCCGAGGAAATCGAACGACAGGACGGCCCCAACACCCTGCTCAAGTCCGGCTCCATCACATTTGCCAACGGCTCCCGCATCTTGGCCGTGCCCGGCAGGCCCGATACCGTGCGAGGCTTTAGCGCCAATCTCGTTTTGACGGAATTCGCGTTTTTCGAGGATCCTGATGCGACGTGGCGTGCGGTCCTCCCCTCCATCACCAATCCCCTCCGGGGCGGCGAGAAAAAAGTCCGGCTCATCACCACGCCCAACGGCAAGACGGGCCGCGGCGCCAGGACATACAAGATCATCTCCGACAATTTGCTCCAACCCGTGGAGGGCCGCAAGCAGCACTGGTCCTGCCATGTGGTGACGATTGCCAAGGCCGTGGAGGACGGACTGCCCATCGACATTGACGAGTTAAGAGAATCCCTGGACGACCCCATCGGCTGGGCGCAGGAGTACATGTGCGAATTCCTGGACAGCTCCAACGTGCTGCTGCCCTACGACCTGATCGCTACGGCGGAGTCCGCCAGCGCCACGGTCTCCTGCGACCCGGCCATTTACCTGGGAGGCAAGCTGGACCTGCGCCTGGGCATCGACTTTGGCCGCTCCAACGACCCGACGGTCTGCTGGACATTGGAGCGGGTGGGTGACGTGCTGGTCACCCGCGAAGTGCTGGTGCTGCGCAACATGTCCGTGCCGGACCAGATGGAGGTGCTGCGCCACCGCATCAAGGCGGCGCGCCGGGTGTGCTACGACTACACGGGCGTGGGCATCGGTATGGGCGATGTCCTGGTCAAGGAATTCAAGCGCTGGCATCCGGAGAGTCACGAGTTTGGCCGGATCGAGCTCTGCACGTTTACGCCGGCCTTTAAGCGTCTCATCTTCCCCCGCCTGCGTCAGGCCTTTGAGGCTCCGACCCGCGTCCGCATCCCGATTGACGTGGAGGTGCGCGAGGACCTGCACGCCATGCAGCAGATTTTCCGGGGCACGGACTATACCTATGAGGCTCCGCACACCAGGGAGGGCCACTCCGACCGGTGCACGGCCCTGGCTCTGGCCCTGCGCGCCGCCGACGGCCACGTACAGCACCATCTCCCGGCTCCAGGCAACGGTCGCATCATCAAGGGCGTGGGCCTGTTTGGCGGCCGCTCCCACGGCTCGCTCTTTGGCGGCCGTCCCATCCTACATCAACTCCTGGCAGCATAGTATGATCAGACGACTCTATAATTACATCCTCCACCGCAGGTCCCATGCAGAGGGCGTGCAGCGGGCGCTTACCGCGCCGGACAAGGCATCCCAGGACAGCAAGCCGGCCATGTTTGCCGCACTCGCCCTGGCCGAGCTGGACAAGGTACGCCGCCGCCAGATTGAGCGCGTGTGCCCGCTGGACTACCTGAGCGTGGATACCATACGGCGCTGCCTGCAGGACTGCCAGCTGGGAGCCTATGCCGAGCAGCAGTGGATCTGGGAACAGATGGAGCGCTACGACGCCATGCTGATGACCTGTATTACCAAGCGGGACGACGCTCTGAGCAAGTACGACTGGTCTATCACGGTCAAGCCGGACCTGGACGACCGCGACAGCCTGCTGGCCGAGAGCCAGCAGCGCACCATTACCGACCTGTGCAACGCCATCGTTAACATGGACGAGGCCATCACCGCCCTGTCCCAGGCGTCCCGCCGCCATTACAAATTCCTGCAGCCCTACGCCGACGGCGATGGCCTGCATCTGCTGCCCGTCGACAACTGGCTGATGTGCCGCGACGGTTACCGTGGACCCTGGGGATACAACCCGAATGCCCAGTTTAGCCGCTACCGGGGGGAGCCGTTGCCCGTGCCTCTGGAGGACCTCATCCTGCGCCTGCATCCCCGGCCCATCGACATGCCCGCCCAGATGCTGGTGCTTAACCGTAGCACGACGCTGGCCCAGTGGGACGTGTTCTTGGAGAGGCTGGGTACGCCGCCGGCATTTTTTGTGCTTCCTCCTGACTGCTCCGAGGAGCTGCGTCAGGAGTACATCAAGATGTCGGCCATGTGCTACTCGGCGGCCACCGGCGTCATCGACCACGACTCCGATATCAAGTCCATCCCGATATCCCAGACGAGCGTCGACCTGTTTGACCGCCGTTACAAGGTAGCCACCGAGGAGATCGCCATGCTGACCACCGCCGGCAAGCTCACAGTCATGACCGAGTCCGGCTCCGGCACCCTGGCCGGCAACGCCCAGGCTGACGGCTTTAAGGCCTGGGCGGCCGGCGAGGCCGACCATATTGCCTCCGTGCTGACGGCCCAGCTGGTCAACCGGGTGCTCGACGAGTACCACCCCGGCCAGCCTCACCTGGTGAATTTTACGCTCTCCTGCGTAGACAAGACCACGCCGGAGAAAGAAATCGCCAACGCCGCCGCCCTGCGCGCCGCCGGCTACGACATCGACGACGCCGAGGTCAGCGAGCGCACCGGCTGGCAGGTGACCGCCGGAGTCTCCTCCTCCGAGCTCTACGCCATCAGGACCGCCGGCTACGCGCCGGAGCAGCGGGCCATGGAGAATGGCGGCAAACGATCCCAGGAGACGCCCTACACGCTTAACTCCCGCCGCCGCGACGCCATCACGACACTGGCCCTCCACCGAGGCACCACGCTCTGGGAGCCGGCGCGCCGCCGCCTGGAGGAGGTGGTCGCCCACCGCCTGCAAGACATCGACGAGCGCCTGGAACGGGTCACGCTGGAGCTGCTTCCCCTCTCCCCGGATGAGCAGGCCCGTCTCAAGGATGCGCTGCAGGTCCCCGGAGAGGAGGAGATCGTCTCCACCGCCCTCCAGATTGCCCGACGCCTCCAGGAGGCCCGTGACGAGGGGAGACGCCGCGCGGCGGCCGTTGACCCGTCTCTGGCCACATCCGGCCCTGCACGACCCCTGCACGGCGCAAATTCAGCCCCATCCCACGCATGAGCAACTACCGAGACAGATACATCGCCCGCGGCATCCCGGAATTCGACCCGGACGCCTGCGCTCCATACCCCATTGGCCAGGTCCCGCAATCAGGCTGGTTTCTCATTGAGCCGGCCGGCACCTACACCATCCCGGTGCCCGACACCTCCATCCCGCCTGCCAAGCGCTGGGACGTGGACGAGGTCATCGACAAGGCGGCGCTGCAGGCCATCTGCGAGGCCTACGACCCGGCCATCAACGGCGGCAACGGCATCCAGATCAACAACGACCATCTGCATCTGCGCACCACCGGCGACAACCCGGCCCTGGGCTGGTGCAGGGCGCTGGACTACGGATGGGTCGGCGGCCGTCTCTACCAGGCCGCCTACATCTCCTGGGTCAAGGATGCCCACCATGACCTCAACCAGGGCAAATACTGGGCATTCAGCACCGAGTACAAGCTGGCCGACTACAAACGCGTCTACCACAACGGCTACAGCCCCACGCGCCTGTCCGGACTGGCCGTCACCAACAACCCGGACCACGAGGCCCAGCCGGGCATCATCCTCCAATCCGCCGCGGGCGACGTGGTCGTCCACAGCCGCAGCGCCTCCATCCTCCAATCCACAACCATGAGTACACAAACAGCAACACAACGGATCCTGCACTCCGAGGGCAATCCCGCCCCCGAAGATGAGGAAAAGAAGCAGCAAGAAATCAACGCCAACAACGACAATCCCCCTCCTGCCACCACAGAAGAGGGAAAGAAAGACGAAACCAGCGCCAACAACGACACCGACCAAGAGGACGAAACCAGCTGCAACTCGGATGACGAGGGCTGGCTGGGCCTCGTCAACAAAATAGCCGGGGTGTGCGGCCTGCCCGACACGGCCACCGGAGACGACATCCTCAAGTACGTCACCGACCTCAAGACCGACTTTGACCTCCTCAAGCAGCAGGCAGCAGAGTCCAACGGAGGCACCCAGGCCCACAGCAGGGCTCCCCTCACGCGCCAGCTGCACAGCAACCGGGGAGGCCGGCGCATGGACCGCGACGTCACTCCCGCCGGGGTGGTCATCCACCGCACGCCGGAGGGCAAGGCCGTCAAGGTGCCGCAATCCGACGTCGACATGGTGACCCACTGCCGCCAGGCCGTGGACGCCGAGATCGTCAGACACGGCCGCCAGCTCACCCCTGGCGAGTACGACCGCGCCTGGTCACGGGCAGCGGAGGAATTCGCCTCCGCGCGCCGCAAGTAACTCCAATCTCAACACCTAACTCTAATTAAAATGATTATCAAGCAAACACCCGTAGAACGCCGTCTCTGGGCGTCGGGCGCCATCGGCACCGACAAGAGCGAGGGCAAGCTGGTCAAGGCATCCGCCGACGGCAAAACCATGTCTCTGCTGACCTCCGCCTCGGATATCCCGGACGGCGTTGTCAGCAACCCTGACGGACGCGACGGAGCCGACGGCAACGGAGGCGATCTGGTCCGCATGAGCCATCCGGGCATTGTCCAGGTCCGCCTCAACGACACTCCCGGCACCATCGAGGACGGCACCGACCTGGTGGCCTGCGCCGACGCTACCGTCAAGGCGGCCACCGGCGCGGCCGGCGAGGTCGTCGTGGCCAAATCCGTAGCCCCCAACACCAGCGGCCAGGGAGGCTGCCTCCATGACGCCATCCTCGTCGCCAGGCCGGCAGCCACTCCGGAAGCCGCTTCCGACAATTCCTGACCATTAACTCTTACCTCTTAACGACTACATAGCATGAGTACATCCGCAACCTACGCCGTCAACCTGCCGCTGACCAACTACATCATCGGCTGGTACGGCACCCAGACCCACGACCCGGCACGCTTCCTGGCTCCCGGCGTCAAGGCCCCCGGCCTGCTGACCACCTACAAACGCTACCTGCGCCAGGACGCTTTTGCCGCCTCGGACACCCGCAGGCCCATGTACGACTCCCCCCGCACTATCGACATCCGCGGCGAGGACGTCCCGGTGATGCTGGAGGAACACGCCCTCAAGATCGGCATTGACGACCGCGAGCTGCTCGGAGCGGTTGACGCGGAAGTTTACCGCACCAGCCTGCGCCAGGCCAAAACCCGCGCGCTGGCCCGCCGCATGCTCATCTCCCACAATAAGGAGGTGTTTGACTACGCCAACTCCGTCATCCCCGGCATCACGTCGGTGGACGGCATCACGGAGGCCAACAAATGGAGCGACCGCACCAAGCCCGTGGTCAGCATCCTGACCAGCCTCATCAACAAATTCGCCGTCAACAACGGCGTCTATCCCAACCGCATCCTGACCACGCGCGACGTCTGGGCGGACATCCAGGCCAACACGGAAGTCCAGACCATGATGGGCGAGATGGGCCGCAAGGTCCTCACGCCGGAGACGCTGCTGGAGCTCATCGGCCTGCAGGGCGACGACATCCCGCCAGTCAGGGTCATGCGCACCATTGCCTCCTACAATCCCGGAGGCACGGGAGGCGCGGAAGTGGACAACGTCAATATCGTGGGCAGCAACATCTATCTGTTTTACGCCGACGACAATCCGTCCCTGGACGACATATCCGCGCTCAAGACGCTCAACCTCGCCGGCGACGACATGTACAGCACGGTGGAAACCTATCGAGATGAAGACATTTCCACGGAATGGCTGCGCGTGCGCGGCCATCACAAGGTCGTGTTCGCCGCTCCCTCGGCCATGATGCGCATGCAGATCGCCTGATGCAGGATGGAGTGTGGAGAGCCGGGAGTTGTGATGCTCCCGCCTCCATGCTCCCTCTCAACTCTCCACTCTTAACACTCAATTTTTCATCAAGATGACAGCCAAGAAATCAACCAAGACCAACAAACCTGCCCAGGAGATGGACACCACCACTCCTGATCAGGACAAGGCCACGCCGACCGTGGAGGACACCGCTGCCGAGGCATCCGCATCGGAGCCTGCAGCCAATCCCGCCAATCAACCAGCCGTAGAGCCCGCCACTGACTGCCCCATGGGCGACAGCGACTCCGGGGAGGCAGGGGACGATCCCAGCCCCAACATGACCAGTCACGAGTACGATGACCTGCATGGTCTGACCTCCAACATCCATGACGACAGCGACTCCGGGGAGGCAGGGGACGCTCCCGGCCCCAACATGACCAGTCACGAGTACGATGACCTGCATGGTCTGACCTCCAACGTCCATGACGACAGCGTCTCCGGAGAGCAACCCGTCGCCATCCTGACCGCCGAGCGGCTCGGCCTGTCGCCCAGACAGCACATCACATCCATCATCGCCGGAGGCGTGATCAGCGGCATCCTGGCCCGGACCAAACCCTACGAGATGCTCGACCTGCGCAAGGCGGCCGAGGCCATCGGCATGTGCGACGCCATCGTCGAGATGATCCTGCACCTGGACGATGCCGCCCCGGAGGTCCCGGACGAGCAATCCGTCTCCTGACTATTAACCGTTGCCTGCCATGAATCACTGGATCACCTTGACGGCGGATATGCTCCTGGAGGTTATCGACCAAGCCGAGCTGGATGCCATCACGGCCGCCGATACGGACGGTTCTGTTGTTGACGGCATCATCCAGGACGTGACGGCCTCCGTGCGCGAGGCTATCGCTGCCAACCCCGCCAATGTGATGGACCTCACGAGGGACACCATCCCCCGCACCCTCAGGCCGGAGGCTCTGGACATGATTGCCTGGCGGCTGCTCAAGCGGTTTGCCGTGGCAGTCAGTGAGTCCCGCGACAAGGCCGCGACTTCCGCCCGCGAGCGTCTGGAGGCGGTCCGGGCCGGCACCCACCGGGTGATCGGTCCGGACGGCCGCATGCCCGTGCCTCCCGGCAAGCGTCCTTATGTCCAGGGACCGCGTCCCGCCTACGGTTCCGGAGCGCCCGGATTATTTCCTTCCCCCCGGCGGAGGAGGTAACAGTAACTCAGCCTTTCCCACTCAGCAATGCCCTCTCCCTCGGATTACATGCGAGCCAAAATCACGGTTCCTGCTGCCGGCATGTCGTCGGCGGACTGGGACGGCGTGGATCCGGACATCCGGGAGCGCTCCTATTGGACGGCCAGGGAGGGATGCTATGCCCGCGTGCAGGGATTCCGCGACCGCTGCCAGGGGATTGTGGACGGCAACCTGTCCGAGGCGGACGCTCTGCGCGAGGTCCGCGCGATGCTGCGCGCCACCGGCTACCAGCCGGAGCCGGGCACGGAGGGTACTATCCAGGACCTCAACTCCGACGCCCGCCAGCGTCTCATCCTGGACACCAACGTCGCCATGGTCCGGGAACGGGCCTACCGGGACTCCATGCTGGGGTCGCTGGCCTATCCCGCCCAGCGCCTGGTGCGTATCCGCTACAGCCGCCAGCCCAGGGACTGGGACGCCCGCTGGAGGGAGGCGGCGGCCGCCGTCAACTACGAGGGCGTGGCTACCGACGGCTCCCACATCGCGCTGCTGACCTCGCCCATCTGGCGCAAGCTCAGCCGGTTTGATCTGGATTACCCTCCCTTTGATTTTAACAGCGGCATGGGGGTGGATCCGGTCGACTACGAGGAAGCTCGACGCCACGGCCTCACGATTCCGGAGGCGACGCTGGAGGGAGCTGACGGCGAGTCGCTCAACGCCAGCCTGGAGGCGTCCATTGCCAGGATGGACGGCGACCTGCAGCAGGCATTTGTCGATGCGCTGGAGGACTGCGTGGAGGTGGAAGGAGACCGCGTCTACTACACCGACCCCAACGGCACCCGTCCGGTACACTGGAGCGAGGCGGGCAAGGTTATCTGCGGGCAGCGTCCTCCCGTCATCCCGGACACCCAGGCCAGAGCGATGGTTAAATTCGTTGAGGACCAGCGCCAGTTTGACCGGGCGCAGCGCGGCGTCCAGGGCTACGCCACCCAAGAAGAGTGGGACGCCCTGTACAACGCGGTCACCCGGATCCAGCCCACCGACGTCAAGGAGAGCGGCACGCTCTACCGCGGCATGTCCATGGAGCCGCGCAAGCTGGATAAATTCCTGGCCGATATTAAGCGTGACGGCTACCAGGCTCTTTCCACCAAGATGGTGGACAGCTGGTCGCGCGTTGAAGAGACGGCGCAGCGGTTTGCGGGCAGCGGAAAGCCGGGCAACGAGCGGGTCATCCTGGTCAACGAGGATTACAGGTCCGGCCACCGCATCGACGCCGTCGTCCGCGCCCTCCAGGAGCAAAGGCGTCTTGTCAACAAGACCGACAAACATCCCCACACCAATGAATCGGAAGTCCTGTTCCTGCAGGCCGCGCGCCACCAGGTCAATAAAATCGTCCGGGGAAAGGACGGCACACCCACTTACGTCTATGTCAGCGAGCAGTAATAACAGATCAGCCCTTGCGGCTCTTGCGCCAGTTCTGGCGGCCGTTGCCGTGGCCGTTGGCCGGCCGGCCCGTACCGGACCAGCAGGAGACATACTCGCCGCGCACAATCGCCCGGCGCTGATCTTCTCTCAACTCAGACCACGTCAGTTTGCGAGGAGTCGGCTCAGGCTCCGGAGGGACATACCCCTTCTTGCGGCGCAGGCGCGACTCCCACAGCATCATCCTGTAGTCGGCGTTGGTGAATTTCTCAGGCCCCATGTCCCCCTTATGCCTCAACCCTCAACCCTTGTCAACTCATGATCAGGTTACACGTCGATGTGATTGGCCTCCAACGGCTCCCTCTGGCTCCCGCCATCCGCGCGGAGATGGTGGCCGATGTGGCCAGGGCCGCCCGCCAGGCGGTGAGGGACAGCTTTCAGGCCATGATCGACCGCACCCAGTCCCAGGGATTCTGGGGCAAGGCCAAGCAGAGCGTCAACCCTCCCGTCATCCGGGACAACAAGGCCACCATCGACATCACCCACACAGGCGTGCGCCTGCAATGGCTGGGAGGCACCGTCAGACCCACCGGCCGTAAATCGGAGGTGACCGGCCGCCCCATCAGGAGCCTGCTCATCCCGTTTAAGGATTCTCCCCTGCGCCGGCGCTCCCTGGCCAGCCTCCACCTCCCGGAGGAGGAGGTCATGGTTCTGGGCGACGTCGATACCGGCAACGCCATCCTGGCCCGCGTCAGGCAGCGCAAGCGTCGCAACAGGGACGGCCATTACCAGGACGTCACCCCGCTGGGAGCCTTGGTCAAGTCCGCCACCATCCCGGCCCATCCGGAGGTGATGCCCTCCCGCGATCAGATGCGCGATGATGCCGTGCGCGCCGCCACGCTGGTGCTCAACCGCCTCCTGGCCCAGGCCGACGGCAACTCCACTCTCCACTCTTAACTCACTAATCCCCATACAATGGATAAAGACTACAAACTCGCCGAGCATCTCATCGCCCACCTGCAGCAGGACGACGTCCTGGCTCCGATGGTGTGCCCTACCGTGTGGGACGAGCAGGAGCAGATCGACGCCATCAACCGCGCGGCCATGGGCAGGCCCGGCAGCGTCGCCGTCACTCCGGCAGGCTACGTCCCTCTCTTAGAGATGGGCGTCAATGCTCCGATGGTGCGCATGCACGCCGTGCTGGCCGTGAGCTGTTTTGCGCGGGATGCCGGAATGCCGGGCGGCGTTCCTCCCCTCCGTTGCCTGTCCGGCATGGTGGGGCGGACTTTGCATGCCGTCCGCCTCTGGGATCCGGTTGTCGACCGCGTCTGCTACGACACTCCCTCCGTAGCCTCCGTCGAGGACTACGACATGACTAAAAGCAGGCTGACCGGCTTCCGGGGCCGGGCCGTCATCCTCTACGCTCCCGTCAATTTTTAATTTTTCCCCATCCTCACCTACAACACACAACCATGGCTAAGACCAATACAACCAACAATACCGATACGACCGGCACGACTCCGCAGGCTCCCGCCCAGGAGGACGCGCTGGTGTTAGTCCGCGTGACCAAAACGGGCACGCTCATCAATGGCGCTTACGGACGTGCCGGCGCTACCGCCAGAGTGACAGCCTCCCAGGCCAGGTCTCTGGCGGCGGCCGGGCTGGCCGTCATCGTCGGCGTGTAACTGCCAACCATCAACCCATCACCAATCACTGATATGTCCAGATTTATTATCCCCGGCCTGATCATCGGCTCCAAGGTCAGTATCGCCAAATTCGGAGCCGTCATCAGCAGCGGCGAACCGTCCAAGACCGTGTCCGCGGACTGGCTGCCCGTCCCCCCGACAGCGGAAGCCCCCGGCCCCTGGCTCTATATGGGCAGGATACGCACCAGCAACCCTCAGATTGAGACCAAGACGGGCGAGATTGAGGGCACCAACGACGGCGGAACCTACGAAACCGAGGAGCTGCAGTTGACCACCAAGCGCAAATTCCTGTTTGCCAGCAACTACATCACCCCGGAATTCCTGCAGCTCTCCTTTGGCCTTGCCCAGGACTGGGGCACGGAGCAGGTGGTCTTTGGCTCCGGCTCGCCGCAGATCGACGTCTATGTCTATACCGAGTGGACGGACGCCTACCGCGACGGGGCCAGAATCATGAGCGCCTGCATGCCTGGTCAACCCGGCCAAGGCTGCCTCCGATCCGTCCCTGGCAGAATTCGAGCTCAGCGTCATCTACAATCCGCTCTGCAAGCTGACCCCTGACGAGGACTACGCGGGAGCATAATCCCGTCTTTCCCCGCGGCGGCGTCCATACCGCCGCGGGGAAACACCTCTAACGCCTAATCACTGATACCTGTTATGCAACTGCTGATTGACCTGGCCACCATGGCCGTCATGTTCCCCGGCGGCATCCCGGCCACCGACTTGTCCCTGGTGCGCGGCGACAAGATTCCCCTGCGCGTCACGCTGCTGGATGAGGGCGCTCCGGTGACTCCCTCCGGCTCCAGACCGGCGCTGGCCGTCAAGACCGCCCTGGGAGACGAGACCCTGGTGCTGGCCGCCACCAATCTGGAGCCGGTCGATGATGCCCTGGGGCCGGCTTATGTCGGGAGCCTGTCGGTCAACACGACCCAGTTGATTGCGGCAATGAACAGCGCCGCGAGCATCGACCTGATCGGTGAGGTGGTCCTCATAGCCGGTGATGGTTCCCAGCGCACCTCCTCCCTGATCAGGGTAACCGTGCGCCAAGACATCTTGCCGGCGGATGTTATCCCTCCGGAGGATGTGCTGGCCGACTGGTCCGAACTGGTAGCCGACGCCCTGGCCGCGCAGCTGCCGGACGCGCTCAAGGAGGCGGGCGTGGAATTGGAAGCGGTGACCGGGCAATCCACCTTGTCCAGCGGGACCGCCGCCGACACCTGGACCATCGTCGGAGGCTACGCGATGACCTGGGGAGACGAGATTCTGGCCGGGCATCTGCCCGACAGCTGCCGCCTGAAAAGCATTTCCACCGTTTATTTTTTCACCAATCCCGCCCTGAATCAGTATTGCCTGCGGATCTGGAAACTGACGGACGGCGCTTACAGCCTGATCGGAACCTCCGCCTATGTGTCCGATTTGAGCAGCGGCCAGACGGCCACGTGGGTATTTACGCCGGGCGTTCCCCTGACGCGCGGAGATGTCATTATCATCCAGGTGTGTGAGGGGACGGAGATGACGCCCTATGCCTTAGGGATGCACGCCGTCCTGACCCCTTCCGTCCCTGGTCGTGGCCTGGTGACGGAGGTGGCCAACCCTCCCACGGTGAACGGCACGATGGCCCCGCTAATGACCGTGGTGGTGGACTATGACGACGGCATCACCCTGGGAGGAATAGAGCTGGCCACCGCGCGACAACTGGACAGCCTGGGGCGGGATGTGCGCCAATCATCCGCGACCGCCGAGGCTGCGGCGCGGACGGCAGGCCAGTCCGCCGCTGCCGCGTCCACGTCTGCCTCCGATGCCGCAACCTCTGCCACCAGCGCGGCCAATTCCTCTACGTCGGCAGCTAACGCCCTGGCGGCCATACCTCAAGTGGACGCCTCCGGCAACATGACGCTGGCCGGAGGTCTGACGGCGGCCGGGGCTATTAACGCCAATGGCGGCGTCAACATTCCGCTTGCCGTGGGTGCGCCGACCGATACGGGCGCGGTTAATCGCTTTTATACGTCAGGATTGGCCGGGGCTGTATCAGCGTTGGTTCAGCCAATATACCTTAATTCCAGTTCGATCACAGTCGCGGGTTCCATTTCTAAATCTTCCAACGGTACTCTTGCCGGGTTGACGCAGCGTTTTTCGGTGGGCGCGGCTTCTGCCGGGTCCAATGCGTACGGGTCAGCGGTTATTCCCCTGACAGGACCTAACGGTCAATTTAATTACAGTTCCGTGTGCGGATTTTCCCTTGCGGTCAACGCGACAGCCTTCGCTAAATTTACTTTTGGATTAGGCCGCGGATCAAAAACCAACAGAACCGGGTTGACAATGGATTCTTATTCCATGATTCCGGGGAACGATCTGGCCGTCAACCATGGGGAAATCATCGATGTTACCATCAATACGCCTTACGATACTGTCCGCAAGGGGTATGAAATCAGAGTAAGGGAAATTTTTTATGTATCGTCCGTTGGACACTGGCAGGTGAAGACGACAACCGTATTTCTTCCGGTAGGCCATAATGAGCTGATGCCGAACGGGCTGAACAGGCTTATTTACATGCAGAGCGGGCCGCCGAGTACAGCAGTGCGGGAGGAAAAGGCGGCTCTTTATATGGAGCTGGGAGGAGGCGGCGCCAATACCCTGTTCAAGATAGCTTCTCTCCGCGGCTTCATCGCTTTCGAGGCAGGAACAGGCGTAAGCGCCCTGATTATTGACGCGCGCAATGAGAAAACATATGCCCTTTCAGCCGACGCGGGCACAGGCACCAGGCACCTTTATTCCAATGGATTGACCAATCCAACCTATCACGCATTGGAAGCAATGGCCGTCAATGCCATTGAATCCGAGGAAACAGCGGCTTTTGAAGATATTAACATACCTCTCTAATCATGAATAATGCAGAGATACAGATACAGTTTCCTCGGCCTGGCGAATGGCAGGAATTCACCCTGACGGCCATTTATCAGGACAAGGGCGGTTATAGACCTCCGGCGCGCTACACTCCTGCCGATATACCCGCGGAGCAGGCCCCGGCCATGCAGGCGGTAGTGGCCTCTCTGGTGGGCATGGGTGAGGACTGGCAGGCGGTGCAGGTGTGGGCAAGGCTGGGAAAAGATGTCCTGACCCTTGCGGAGGATGGTGCCTATACAATGATTGATGCGGTGTCTTTGACCGTTGAGGCCGTCCATGCGGAGACCAAAGGCCGCAGGATTTTTACAGTCTCGGACTACCCGGCTTTTATCATCACGGACCCCGCCGCCGTGGCGTTTTTCAAGTTTTTCACGACGGCATCCAATCGTTAATCACTCATATTCCATTACTAATCATGCACTATCTGTCTCTTGATACGGTCATTTACCGTCCGGACGGCCTCCGGGATATCGTGCTGTGCCAGTACGACGACGTGATGGCGGAGCTGGTGGAGGTCAAGCCCTCCGTCCAGCTCCAGCGCGAGTTCGTCATCGGCAGTCCCTGGATGCACCAGGCGTCAAGGGGCAACGCCTCCCTGCAGATGTCTTTTACGGTGGTGCGGGCATTTACGACGTTCGGACGCGCCCGTGCCTGGGGGCTCGACCTCCAGGAGACGCTCACCCTTCACCCGGAGGGAGCCGTTACCTGGTTGTCCTGCTATTTCCGGGGCCGTCCGGGCCGGACCAGAACCTATCACGCTACGGTGGATCTTGCCCAGCCGTTGCCTCTCACGAGCGATCACGATCTCGGCGCGGACGGTCCGAGTATGGGCCGCCGTCCGGAGGACATACGCCTCCCCGGCATGGAGGGCAAGGCCTGGGCCGCCCTGCAGGTATCCCTCACTCTGACGGGAGACATTTCTTAACCATCTATAAACTTTAACTAATAACTATCATATCACCATGGCAGACAAGGATTACAAGGTACAGGTAGGTGTGGAAGCCAAGGCCGACACGCGGGGACTGGATCAGGTCAACAAGGGGCTGGACAAGGTCCGCAGGACGGCCAAGCAGGTCAACGACGAGCTGGACGACAATGCAGCCGCCTCCAATCTGGAAGAGGTGACGGATGCCGCTGAGGAGTCCGCCGAGGCTCTGGATAAGACCAGCGATGCTGCAGAGGGTGTGCAGGAGGCCGTCAGCAAGGTTGGACAGGAGGCCAGGGCCACCGGCGATGAGATGGACAAGGCAGGAAGCAAAGGAGAGGAAGCCGGGCGCAAAATGGAACGGGGAGCCAGGAAAGCAGCGGCTGGACTGGGCGACCTCAAGGCCAAGGTACAGGCGACGTTCAACATCCCCAACGAGCTGGAGGCTGCCTACGGCCGGGGCGTAGCTTGGGGACAGGCCATCCTGGACGGCTGGGAAAAATACATTGAGGGCGTGGACAAGGCCGCCGTCAAACGGGCGCGGGAACTTAAAGACCGGCTGGCCAGGGAGGCCGCCGCGCGCGAGCAGGCCTATACTGACGCGCTGACCAATGCCAAACGCGAGCGCATCTACGACGAGGAGCAGCGCAAAATCACGGCCATCAACGACCTTTACACCCAGCGCATCCAGCTCATCGGCCAGCTGGCCGTCAACCGCACGGCGGAGGTGGACCATGTGGATGCCCTCCGCCAGAAGGAGCTGGAGCTGCAGCGCACCATTGTCAAGACCCGCGAGATCAGAGGGGAAATCAGCAAAGAAACGGCTGCCGCCCTGATGGCTGACCTGGACGCCTCCGAGGCCAAATCCGCTGCCAAGTCCCGTGAGGACCGCCAGCAGATCATGCTGGAGGCTGCCATCCAGGCCCGCGACGAGACTGCCAGGCAGGTCCAGCTGATTAAGGCCGAGCAGGAGCAGGCGGCCAAATTACCTCATGCAGGGATGACGGGCGATGATTATCAGATCCTTGATGCCATTGTAAAGAGAGGAGAAGATCCGCAAGAAAAGCAACGAAGAGAAAACATAGAAAAACAGTTTGAGACTGCTCGGCAAAAATACATTACAGCTAAAAATCATGGAGACGCAGACGGCATGCAAGCTGCCGGAAACGCGATAACTCAATATTCTGATCAACTGAAACTCATAGGAGAACAAAAACAAAAAGAAGAAGATGCTTTAGATAAATTGCTAGCTATTGAGCAACACTTAGTTAATAAAGGGATTATATCAGCTCAAGATAATCCTGATGTCAAACTGGGGAAAATAAAAAGAGAACTAGACGCTCAATCGACAAAAGACAAAACGAGAATAAACGAGCTCAAAGAAAAAGAAACTCAGCTCCAGCTGGACGAGTCCAACGTCACGACCCAGCAGCAGCTCCTGCAGTACCAGAAGGAAATCAACTCCAAGGAGGCGGCAATCGTCGCCGCCAAGGCCGACCAGGCCAGCGCCGTGGCCGCCGACGAACGTCGCCAGAAAGACCTCGCCGAGCTGGCCAGCCAGCGCAAAAAGGTCCAGAAGCGCTGGCGCGAGCATTACGACCAGCTTACCGCCGGTCAGGACTATAAGGACCGGGAGACTCCGCAGCTCAAGCGCCTGCTGACCGAGGGGCAGCACATGGCCGATGCCGGCTATATGTCCGAGCAGGACTCCGCGCGTCTGGCCCGGATGCGTGACGAGGCCCTCAAGGGATTGCCCAGGGAGCTGCAGACCAAGGTCAAGTGGATGGTGGATGATATGATCAAGGGCTATTCCAGAGCCGCGTCCGGAGAGCGCAACCTGCTTACTCCCCTGGAGCGCAAGGACCTGGAGGCGAGCCGGTTCAAGGGCAAGCTGGACAGCCTGGCCGACATCACCCCCAGCCTGACCAAAGATGGAGCGGCCGCCAAAATAGTGGCCATTCTCAAGGACGTGGCCAAGTACGGCGTCCTCAATGAGGCCACCGTCAAGCAGCTGGAGGCGTTGAGCATGCGCATCAACGCGGACGATGCCGCCGGGCAGCGCGTCGTCTCCCTGGTCAGGGAACTGGTCCAGGGCGAGCTGGGCCGTATCCTGACGACCATGTCCAGACCGCAGCCGGCCAGACCCCGACGCGTCACCCCGGAGGGCCGCGATCTGGATGCCGAGGATGAGGTGCGCACGCGGATCCGCGCCGGTGCGCAGGCTCCGCAGCCTCATCCGCAGCCCGCACCCCAGCCTGCAACCGGTCAGGGCTACAACGCCATGATCGGCGAGTTTGCCCGGCAGATGTTTGGACAGGGGGAGACCAGCGGGCGCATTCTGGACGTCATGCAGCAGTTTCTGGTTATCGCGCGGCAGTCTGCTTCCCAGGCCTCCCAGTACGACGCCCGGCTGAGAAAAATGGAGCAGGAGGTAGCCACCCTCCAGTCCCGCGCCAGATTCGGTCGTTAATCATCACATCCCCCCTATGAGAGTTGTAGAGCTGACAAACCGGGCCATTAAGGGAGCCAAGTACGAGTGGAGCAACTTTACCGCCGCCAGGGCGACCTGGCAGCAGTTGGCCAGAGATCAGGATGAGACGGCTCCCTATCTATATAAAGAGCCGGTGCGCGTGGTATGGGATGGCGTGACCATCCTGGAGGGCACGATCCGCAAGTGCTCCCTGGATCAGTCCGGCGACGCCTGGCGCTGGAACATTGAGGCTTGCGATATTCTCCAGCCCCTGGAGGCGGCCTTGTGTTTCAATCCTGGGGGCACGTTGAGAGGCGGCGTATCCGCCTATGCCGAGGTCAGCGGCGGCAGCGGCGCGGATGCCCCGCGTAAAATCAAGATTGCCGGCACGGTGCGGTGGGCGCTGGAGGACGCCCGCAAGTACGGGCTTATTCCCTCCGGCGTCGGCATTGAGGTGACCGTATCCCCCTCCGCCTGGATGTGGGACACGGCGCTTGGCTGCGACATGTATGCCGGAGTTCTCCGCAAACTGCTGGCAGGCCGTCCCGGCATGGTGTGCTGGGTTGATTACTCCGGTTCCTCCCCCGTGATCAGGGTGGCCGACGGGGCCGGGTTGCCCGTAGTCACGCTGGACCGGGCGCAAGACTGCCTTTCTGCCATCTCGCTTTCTCCCCGGCCGGATCTGGTGCCTCCGGCCGTGGGCGTCGTCCTGACGGCCGGACGGCAGGCTTGCCGGTCCCAGGTCTGGCCCAAGGGGGCCAGCCTGCGCCAGGAGGGATGCGTTACTACCCAGGTGGCGCTGTCTTCCACATCGACGGAGGATGATGCTCCCGTCGGCAGCGAGTCTCCCGTCTGGGATTTTACCAAGCCGATTGTCGAGGTCCGCGGCGTCAAATTGCCGTCCGGTACGGATTCAAACGCCAGAAAATGGTGGTTCAGCAAGGTATCCCAGCTGTCATCCGTTTCAGGACTGCAGCTGGGGACCATCAAAAAATCTGTAGTGGCCGGCGTGGACGGGACCGATATGAGCAATTATTCCACGGCGGAGTCGGCGCAGGCCTATGAGCATGTAAGCGGCCAGTTGAGCGAGGCCTGCAAGACAATCAAGTGGTGCTACGTGGAGCTGAAACAGTACCTGTACACGGACACCCGGCCTCCCAGGGGGTGCGAGATGCTGTTCCCGCACACCAAACAGGTGGACGGCAAGACGCGCTGGTACAACTGGCTGCGCTGGCAGGGACGCACCATCAACAAGAGCCGCATGCGCTACCGGGCCAGCAAGTCCGGCGACTCCGGAGGAGATGACGGCAGCAATCCCCCATCCAGCGGCGGAGGCACGCCGCCGTCCTCCACCACGGATTGGCCCGACTACTCTTCTATTTTGAAAGAATATTATGAGATCACCCGCGCCATGCCCTGGGAGGGCCGCGTCAACTCCCTGCGGGCACTCTCTCCTGCCAACCTGGTTGGTCGCCGTCTGGCGATTACCGGGGCGCGCCGGGACTACCTGGAGATGGCTACCTCCGTACAGGGGGTGACGGTCGATCTCGCCGGCAAGTCCACCAGCATCAACACCGGCGTTCCGGCGCATCTGTCCCTACAGGATATGGTGGACCGGGTTCAGCAGCTGGCATCCGGCCAGGAGACTCTGGATCAGGACCAGCAGCAGGACAATCCCATGCTGACCCTGCAATATGACGACGAGGCGTACAAGTCCCCGGACGCTCCGACTCTGGGACCGGCAGGGGAGCTTGTCTGGACGGAGGCTCCCGACAAGCCTCCCGTCTATGATTTGCAGGTGGAGCTGGACTGGTCTGACGACAACACCGAGGTAACCGGCTACCGGATGCGGCGCGGCAAGCTGATGCTCCAGGGAGTGTACATTGGACAGACTCCCGGAGACGACACCTCCGGCTGGTTCACCAAGGAGGGATTCACGGGTGGCGAAATTTGGCTGGACGTCAAATTCAACGGCAAAGGGAAACTGACCGGCACGTCGATCATGTATGAGCAGGGCACGGTCAACCCTCTCATTCTTACAGACGAGTTGGCGGACGAGTCGGAGGAGTTTTCCTATTCTTTCCACATTGCGACGGTGCAGGACAAGGAGGTCTACCAGCACATGCTGGGCACCATCCAGATTCCGCTCAATCACGGCACTTTTTACCCATACGGCCCCGCCATCTAAATTTTACCCTATAGATAATAGTATGATCAGAATCTTTATTTTTTCGTATTCCGGAGACGCCGCTGAGGCGGTGGCTTGCGTGCGGTGCGCCCGGATGGCTGTGCCCTGTGCCAGCGTGACGGTGGTGGACGATGCGTCCAGCCCGGTACGGGAGGAGACGGCGGTGGCTCTCCGGAGCATGGGAGCGGAGTATGTGCAGTCCTCCTGGGAGCGCCACGGCAACCTGCGCGGGCCTGACTGCATCCGGGGCATGCTTTCCGAGATGTGCCGGGAGGCGGAGGATGACGACATCCTGGTCAAGGTCGACTGTGACACGGCTCTGCTGGATGGCGGCTGGCTGCGCTGGATGGAGCAGCGCCCCTGGTGCCAGATGTACACCTCCGGAGATTTTGCCAATGGAGACTGGAGAGTCTTCGGGTGTTTGTACGCATTGAGAGGCTGGATAGCCAGACGTCTTTATCGGGAGATGGATTGGAGTCTCCTGGATGACCGCGCCCCGGAAGATTGGACGATTGGACGGGAGGTATTGGCCAGGGTTCCGGCAGCATTGTGCCGCATTGATGAGCCATGGCGTAAACGTTCCCCGTGGAGTATATGGACGGCCTGGTGCTGGCCCAGCCGCACGGTAAGCGCCGAGAGTTACGCGGCCAGGTTTGCCGTGGTGATTACCGGCAGCCCCCGCATGTCCAACCAACCCGCCAGCGAACGGGCCAGAGTGATGCACCTGCTGGCCGACGCCAGGGAGAGGATGCTCCGGGAGGGAGTGGCCAGGGAGGACGACGAGGCAGTGGACTGGGGAGACCTGCTGGCCGCTTGTAAGGGGGAGGCAGAGTCGATGCAGACCCCCTGCACGGAGCAGTCAATTTGACAAGTTATATAAGATACTTGTCGTAGTTCTATCAGATGTCTTGGCGCGTTACAGCGGCAGGAAGAAGGCCATGAAAGGAAGTTTTCGACGCCCCCTTTCCCTACTCTCACGGCAAGCCCTTGAGGTTCCAAGTCCACCTCAAGGGCAGGAAAATATTGCTTCCTGCTGTATAAAATTTTCCTCCGGCAAGGCTTTATTTCCCATGAAACGCCTCTGCACAAGAGCCCTCTCCGATCCAGGCTTGTCATGCTGCAACGCCTCTTTATGCCAGATTTGCTGCGGATTCCCGGAAGTTTTGTAAAAAACTACCATTTATCAATAGTTTATATCTATTTTTAACATATTATTCACATTCTATATTCAGAATATATCCATTCTATTAACAGTCAACATATTGTATTCCAAATACCATCAAAATGCTTATTATCCGCAAATGTAAAATTTTAATAAAAATTTATATTTTTGACTTGCCCACAGAAGAACGCGGCGGTAGGTTGGCTGAACCGCCGGCGAGTCTCCGGACGGGTATCGCTATCAACCCTCCCATACATTCACAACGATCATGAGCTCCATTTCCGAAGAAGCAAACAAGCTGGCGGATTTCATCCTGTTCACGCAACGTTCCTGCATTCTGAACCTTTCTTCAGAATTGAATGAGGGCAAGGTTTCCTACCCCCAGTTTTTCCTGCTGACTTATCTGGCCAGCGAAGATTTTCTGAGCATGTCCAGCATTGCCCAGAAAATGGGGCATTCTACCGCAGCCGCTACCGGCATGGTGGATAAATTACAGGAAATGGGCTACCTGAAACGCATGAGCGCAGCCAAAGACCGCCGTAAAATCATGGTCGCCATCACCCAGGAAGGACGCGATCTGGTAGCTCGCATGCGCCAGAACATCGTTCGGGACCTGGCAGCCTTGATGGCCGGAGCGGATCCGGACGCACGCCAGACGCTTGTCGATACCGGAAAATCTATCAGAAAGCGCCGTTTGGCCTGATTTCCGATTTTTCCTCCAGGTCTCTCCCGGAGAAACCGTTCCCCTGTTACGAGGAGGGCCTTTTTCTTTCCTTTCTTTTTTAAAAGGGCTTCCGGGGAGATTGTTTTTGCCTGAACTGTGGCATCGTGCTAAATACTGGCAGTCACGAACGCAACAGACCATGGATCTCCATACTTATTTACGCAATTTTCCAGACGCCCAGGGCCGTTTTGGCGAATACGGCGGCGTTTACCTGCCGGACGAGCTGGTTCCCGCTTTTGAAGAAATTACGGAAGCCTACCAGACGATAGCCCACTCCGCCCAGTTCATTAATGAATTGCGGCGCATCCGCAAACAGTTTCAGGGACGTCCCACTCCGGTTTACCACTGTGAACGCCTTTCCCGCCACCTGGGCACCTCTCAAATTTACCTGAAGAGGGAAGATTTGAACCATACAGGCGCCCACAAACTCAATCATTGCATGGGGGAAGGCCTTCTGGCCAAATACATGGGCAAGAAGCGCATTATCGCGGAAACGGGCGCAGGACAGCATGGCGTGGCGCTGGCTACAGCCGCCGCCTTCTTCGGCCTGGAATGCGAAATTCACATGGGGGCGGTAGATATCGTCAAGCAGGCTCCGAACGTCACCCGCATGAAAATCCTGGGCGCCAAGGTAGTGCCTGTCACGCACGGCCTCCAAAGCTTGAAGGAAGCTGTGGATTCCGCCTTTGAATCTTACCTGAACAGTTATCAGGATTCCATTTACTGCATTGGTTCCGTGGTAGGCCCCCACCCTTTCCCGCAAATGGTGCGCGATTTCCAAATGTGCATCGGCGTGGAAGCCCGGGAACAATTCCTGGAAATGACGGGACTTCTGCCGGACGCCGTCTGCGCCTGCGTGGGCGGCGGCAGCAACTCCATGGGCATGTTTACCGCCTTCCTGGGAGACCCGCTGGATATCTATGGCGTAGAACCCCTCGGCAAAGGGCCCAGGCTTGGGGATCATTCTGCCTCCATCACCTATGGACGCAAGGGTGTACTGCACGGTTTTGAAAGCATCATGCTCCAGGATGAAGATGGCAATCCAGGACCGGTCCATTCCGTAGCCAGCGGCCTGGATTATCCTTCCGTAGGTCCGGAGCACGCCTATCTGCACGACATCGGCCGCGTTAACTATGTCACCGCCACAGACGAGGAAGCCGTGGACGCCTTCTTCAAACTCTCCCGTTACGAAGGAATCATTCCCGCTCTGGAAAGCTCTCATGCTATCGCGTATGCCATGAAGTGGGCCCGGGAAAACAGAGGCGGCGCCATTCTGGTAAACTGCTCCGGCCGCGGAGACAAGGATGTGGATTACGTCGTGGAGCATTACGGCTATGGGGAAGACCACCAGTTCCCCGCCTGATTGCCCTGCCTTTCCTCATTTTCGGCGTATGAAGGGTGCCGTCATCCTTCATACGCCATCCTTACGCAAGGCTCTTAACGCAGCCACGCCACCTTTCCATGAAAGAATTGTCCCGTCTGGTTCACCGGAGTTTTCACATTATTCCGCGTCAGGAAGATTTCCGTCCCCTGGCTTTGGGAGCCTCCGGCCGTACGATCGTCCGCATCCATTTTGGCGGCCGCACATGCATCGGCATCCAGTGGGGAAATGACCGTGCGGACAATGATTCTTTTATCCCCGCAGCCCGGCATCTGCACGCCCACGGTGTCAACGTGCCGGAAATTTACGATTATGAACCTCTCGGTCCCGGATGCGGAGCCGCCTTGGTGGAAGACCTGGGAGACGCCAACCTGCTGGCTTTCCGGAAAGAACCCTGGCCTTCCCTGCGCCTGCGCTACATCCGGGCTATGGAACAACTCCATCTGCTTCACTCCTGCCCGTTTCCGGAGGAATTTCCCCTCCAGCCCGCTTTTGACGAGGCCTTGTACCGCTGGGAGCAGTCCTATTTTGCTGAACATTTCCTGGGATCCCACCTGGGGTTGGAACCGGCTTCCTTCCTGAACCATCCCGCCCTGAAAGAGCAGGCGCAGTTTCTGTCGGCCCTTCCGGAATGCCCCGTCCACCGGGACAGCCAGTCCCAGAACGTGCATATCCACGCGGGAAAAACCTGGCTGATTGATTTTCAGGGCATGCGCGGCGGCCGTCCGGAATATGATCTGGCCTCCCTGGTCTATGACGGCTACGCCCGTCTGGAACCGGAACAGGCGGATGAATTGCTCAGGGAGTGGGAAAATATCTCCGCTCACTCCATAGATCACCGTATTTTCCGTGCCTGCGCCCTGCAGCGGATTATGCAGATGCTGGGTGCTTACGCCAATATCGGCCACAACCAGGGAAAAACCTGGTATCTGGCTCAGATTCCCGCCGGGCTGGGACACCTGCGGAAGCTTCTGCCCGGCTCCACGCTTGCAGAACCGCTGGCTGCTATGCTAGCATGATTTTTCCCAGCCCCTCTGATGACGCTTCCCCCCAAATTCCTGCTTATCCTGTCCCTGTTCCAGATTTCCCTGGGGCTGGGCTGGATTCTGGGGTATGTGCTTCTTCCTCCTACCATTTTCTGTTATGAACAGGCAGCGGAACATTTGCTGGCTGGGGAATACCGGACCGTTCGCCCGGAAGGGCTGAATACGGAAAACAGCATCGTCCTCCAGCCCTACGATTACTTCAACAAAGGGCAGACGGCCCAGCTTCCCGTGGTTTCCCTGCACCGGGAATCATCACTGAACAGTTTCGCCTCCTATCCTCCCAATCCCATGGATTACACAGTGCTGTTCCGGCACCTGTATGAACAGGGAGCCAGGAATGTTTACGTGATGTCCCCCATGACCTGGGAAGAAAAGCCGGACAGCATTGTCAAAGCCGCCGTGGGGTATGAACTGGACCGCTTCCTCCACAAGGCTCTGGGCCGGCAAATGAGCGAATCCGCCCGCCGCTCGCCCCTTCCGCCGGATTGGAAAGACTTGATTATTCCCGCTTCCAACATCGTAGGAAAGACGGACCAGTTCCCGCGCGCGGACAGGTTCGTAGGGGAACCTCCGCAAATAACCACGTCAGCCCCCTCCCTGGGAACCGTCGTGGAAAATAACGAGCTGTTTTCCCCAGCTCCGGAAAACAGGGTCTCCCCGCCGCTTTTCATCCGCTGGGGCGGGGATATCATTCCCACTCTTCCTCTGGTGGCCGCTCTGAATGCCCTGGACCTGAAACCCAGTGATGTCAGAATCATTCCGGGAGACACCCTTTTTCTGGGCGGCAAACGCTCCATTCCTCTGGATAAAAACGGCCGCATCCCCCTGGCGGCAAACAGCAGCCCCACCATTCTGGACACGAAGGAAGTGATCGTCCCCGTCATGTCCGGCCTGCGTCCGCCGGATACTACTGCCGTCAGAAAACTGCTTTCCTCTGCGGATGCGGTACTCGTTTCCGAACCATCCGCCCTTTCCGACACGCCGGACGCGCAATCCCTTCTGGCGGCGCAAACTGTCCGCAGCATCATGGGAGCGCTTGCCCCTGCCCCTGCCGTCCTGATTCCCATAGCCCCCGCCTGGGTACAATGGATCATCGTGCTGGACGTCCTGCTTCTGTCCGTATGGGCTTTGCGTTTTCAACGCAGAGGGCGCTTCATCACCTGGGGCCTCTGTATCCTGTTCGTTCCCTTCATTGCATGGTACCTGTTTTCCGCTCATGATACATGGTTCCCCGTCATGACTCCCATAACGGCGGTACTGTGCGTAGCCCTGGCGTGCAGTCTGTTCCCCCAGCTTTCCCCCCCCTCCCGCGATGCAGAGGATGAAGATGAAGAAGACGACGCCCCCCCCTCGTCGGAAGGCAGCGGCGCCGGCCATGTGCTGCCCCCGGACAACTTGTATCAGGAACCCAACGAAGTACCTATCCCCCATCACTCCAAAAGAGAACGCCCCGACTCATGACACAGCGCAAACACATCCTCTTCATCTGCACCGGCAACACCTGCCGCAGCCCCATGGCGGAAGGCCTGTTCCGGAAACTTTCCGCGCACCATCCGGAATGGCAGGCCGGTTCCGCAGGAACAGCCGCATGGCCCGGGCAGGCAGCCAGTCCGGAAACGCTCCACGTCCTCCGGGAGCATGGCGTCAATCTCTCCAGCCATGAAAGCCGCCCTGTTACGGATGAACTGATGAAAAACGCCACAGATGTCTACGCCATGACGGAAAGCCACCTGGCCGCCCTGCTTGCCAATTTCCCCGAACATGCGGACAAGGTCAGGCTGGTCACCTGCTACACGGGCAACCGCGGCATCGCCGACCCCATCGGCTGCGGACAGACAGCCTACAACAATGTAGCGCGGCAATTGACAACCGCCATCCAGGCCATCATTGCCCGGATGGAGCAACAGGAGTAGCAACATCTTTGACTCCTTCCCCCGTCATGGCTTCCCCTTCCATACGCATTAATCTGCCCCGCCAGGAACTGGTGCTGGAAAAATCCGGAAAAATCCTGCTCCAATGCCCCGTTTCCAGCGGGAAGGCAGGTACAGGCCATGAAGAAGGTTCCGGGAAAACCCCCACAGGTCATTTCCGCATCTGCAAAAAAATCGGAGACGGAGAACCGGAGGACACTATTTTCATCTCACGCCTTCCGGTAGGCCGCTATCCCACCGCCATCCCGAAAAGTCTGAATGAACATTCCGACTTCATCCTGACCCGCATTCTGTGGCTGGACGGACTGGAACCGCACAACGCCAATACCCGGAGCCGCTATATTTACATCCACGGCACCAACGATACGGAACTGCTGGGCACCCCGGCTTCCCATGGCTGCATACGCCTTTCTCCCAGGGACATGATGGCTCTTTTTGCTCTGGCGGAAGAAGGGATGGACGTGTTCATCCAGTGTTAAGCCTTTCTTTTCTAGACGTAATCTAAAAAGTTATCCACGGAAAAGGAAAATAATTGAACAAAGGGTCTCTTGGGATGTATAAAGTATGAAGGTATCGGTGTTTGGCTGCCGTCCTCCTGTTCCATAAACATCCACTCATCCCCAATCAATCATGGACGATCCGGTCTTATTATCCCGTCTCCAATTCGCCATCACGATCATGTTCCACTACATCTTCCCGCCGATGACCATCGGCCTGGGGGTGGTTCTGGTCGCCCTGGAAGGCCTGTGGCTGAAAACGAAGAATGACCTCTACCACAAGCAGGCCAAATTCTGGACCAGAATCTTCGGCATTATCTTTGCCCTTGGCGTAGCCTCCGGCATCGTGATGGAATTCCAGTTCGGCACCAACTGGGCGGATTATTCCCGCTGCGTAGGCGACATCTTCGGCAGTCCTCTGGCGGCAGAAGGCATTTTCGCCTTCTTCCTGGAATCAGGCTTTCTGGCCATCCTGCTTTTCGGCTGGGACAAGGTGGGTCCCAAAATGCACTTCCTTTCCTCCTGCATGGTCGCTCTCGGCGCCCATTTCAGCGCCATCTGGATCATTGTGGCCAACTCCTGGATGCAGACGCCCGCCGGATACAAGCTGGTGGAAGTAAACGGAAAAATCCAGGCCCATATCACCAGCTTCTATGACGTTGTTTTCAATCCATCCACCGTGGACCGCCTGACGCACGCGCTCTCCGGCTGCTGGCTGGCGGGAGCCACGCTCGTCCTCAGCGTCTCCGCCTGGTATATTTTGAAAAAACGCTTCACCGGAGGGTCAGAAAAAAGTTTTAAGGTGGCATTGGTCATCGGCCTCATCGGCGTGGCCGGCATGGGCATCACGGGAGATTCCAGCGCACGAGAAGTCTCCATCCATCAACCCGCCAAATTCGCAGCCATGGAAGGCGTCATGGAATCCGGCGCTCCCCAGGCTCTCCATCTCATCGGCTGGATGAACCCGTCCACTCATGAAGTGACGGGCGTCTCCATCCCATACTTGCTCACCCTCCTGACCCATCATGACCTGGACACGGCCATCACCGGCATGAACGGCATCCCGCAGGACGAACGCCCTCCCATCCTGCCCGTCTTTTACTCCTTCCATCTCATGATCCTGATTGGCTGCGCCCTAGCGGCCCTGTTTCTGGTGGGCCTGTGGGGCTGGAAAAAGGGCTGGCTCTTCCAGAAGCGCTGGCTGCTCTGGTGCTTCGTTTTCTCCGTACTGGGCCCGCAAATAGCCAACCAGGCGGGCTGGGCCGTAGCGGAACTGGGGCGCCAGCCATGGATTGTGTACGGCATCCTGAGAACGGAACACGCCGTATCCCCCACCCTCACCGCGGCAGAAGCCTTTTCCTCCCTGGGTATGTTCTTTATCATTTATGCCCTGCTGCTGGCCCTCTTCCTCTATCAAATCACCCATAAAATCCACAAAGGTCCGGATCAGGAAACTGACGAAGACGACGGCGCCGGGGAAGGCAAACTCCAGGTTCCTTTTGTCAAAGACTAATCTTCACCCCTCTTTTAAAACCATGTTGGACAATCTCACTCTCGCAGACCTGCAAATCATCTGGTTCATCCTCGTCGGCGTGCTTTTCTCCGGATACGCCATTCTGGACGGTTTTGACCTGGGAACCGGCGCCCTTCAGCTTTTCATCAAGGGCGATGAAAACAGAAGACTCACACTAAATGCCGTGGGCCCCGTATGGGACGGAAACGAAGTCTGGCTCATCACGGGCGGAGGCGCCCTCTTCGCCGCCTTTCCGTACGTGTACGCCTCCGTCTTCTCCGGGTTTTACCTGGCCTTCATGCTCTTGCTCCTTACCCTTATCTTCCGCGCCGTGTCCATTGAATTCAGAAGCAAGCAGCCCATGAAATGGTGGCGCAGGGGATGGGATACCACCTTCTCCATCAGCAGCCTTCTGGCGGCTCTGCTCATCGGCGTAGCCATGGGGAACGTTACCAAAGGCATTCCTCTGGATGAGCAGGGAAACTTCACCGGAACATTCCTCAGCCTGCTGAATCCTTATTCCGTTCTTCTGGGGCTGACGACGGTCGCCCTGTTCTCCATGCACGGGGGAATCTACCTGCTGATGAAAACCCAGGGCAGCCTTCAGGAACAAATCAGGAAACTGCTCAGACCCTGCGTCATCATCTTCACTGTCCTGATCATCCTGCACGGGGCTGCCACCCTGCTGTATGTTCCGCACGTAGCGGCGGCCCTGGAACGCTCCCCCTGGATTTACGGCATCGCCGCCCTGGCGGTCATTTCCATCGCGTCCATCTGGCTCTTCATCCACAGGAACCGTCCGGGCTGGGCCTTCGTCGCCTCCTGCTCCACCATGGGCTGCATGATGGCTCTCTTCGGGACAGCGATGTTCCCCAACCTGCTTTACTCCATGCCCAACCCGGAACACTCCCTGACGCTCGTCAACGGCTCATCCACGCGGGAAAGCCTGGTCGTGATGACATACATAGCCATCATGGGCGTGCCGCTCGTTCTGGCTTATTCCGCCGCCATTTACTGGGTCTTCCGTGGAAAAGTTCAGCTCAACGAACACAGTTATTGACGCCCTGCGGGCAAAAATAGCGATCAGAGAACTGAAAACGCCCCGTACCATCCGCTCTGCCGCATGCATGCCTCCATCTTCTCCAAACTCCCTCCAGAGAAAATTACGGTGCTCCATCAATCATGGAAAAACGATCCCCTGTCCGTAGATCCTCTCTGGGCAGCCTGGTTCGAGGGCTACGAACTGGGGAGCGGAGAAGCCCCCGGGAAAAAAGAAAACACAGGGACCGATGCGGACACGTCCCTTTACACCGTTCCTCCGGAAAGCGCGGAAGGCCGCGGGCGCATCAGCCAGCTCATCCGGGCCTACCGGGTCATGGGACACCAATGCGCCCGCTTCAATCCGCTGGAGCCGCCGAACCGGCCCCGATTCCCCGTCACCCCGGAGGATATGGGATTCCAAGAAGAGGATCTGGACCAGCCCGTCAACATCGGCACCTTCATGGACGGAGGGACACTCACGCTCCGTGAAATCATCAATCGGCTGCAAAAAATCTATTGTGGAGCCATCGGCTTTGAATACCACCACATAGACAATCTGGGAATCCGCTCCTGGATTGAAGAAAAAATCCAGCTCCGGGCAAACGGCGTGGATTATGGCCCGGAAGTCCGGAGAGAAGCCTTCTTCCATCTCTGCAGGGCGGAACTGTTTGAGGAATTCCTGGGCAAGCACTTCATGGGGGAAAAACGCTTCTCCCTGGAAGGAGGGGAAGGAGCCATCGTCCTGCTGGACGCCATGATCAAGCGCTGTCCCGCCGCCGGAGTCTCCCACATTGAAATGGGCATGGCCCACCGCGGAAGGCTGAATGTGCTCGCCAACATCCTCCACAAACCGCTGAAAACCATCTTCCACGAATTCACGCCGGACTACCTTCCGGAATCCCCCATCGGCAGGAGCGACGTCAAATACCACCTCGGCTACGCCGCCACGCGCCACGTGGACGGGCATGACCTCCACATCCGCCTCTCCTCCAACCCCAGCCATCTGGAAGCCGTGTATCCCGTGGTGGAAGGCAGAGCCAGGGCCATGCAGCACAACCTGCAAGACGCGGAACGCAAGCATGTGCTGCCGCTCGTCCTGCACGGAGACGCCGCTTTCTCTGGGCAGGGAATCGTGGCGGAAGTGCTCAATCTTTCCCTGCTGAAAGGCTACCGCACGGGCGGCACCGTGCACCTCGTCATCAACAACCAGATCGGCTTCACCACCGGCCCGGACGAAGCCCGCTCCTCCCGCTACGCCACGGACGTGGCCCAGATGCTCCAGTCTCCCATCCTGCATATCAACGGAGAAAGCCCGGAAGACCTGGTGTGGGCGGCGGACTTCGCGCTCCAGTTCCGCCAGAAATTCGGAAGGGACATCATTCTGGACATGTACTGTTACCGCCGTCTGGGCCACAATGAAACGGATCAGGCCGCCTTTACTGCACCCATGCAGACCAAGCGGATTGAGGCGCGTCCCACCGCCGCAGCCCTGTACGGAACGGCGCTCAGGGAACGCGGGGAATTGACGGAACAGCAGGAGCGGGACATCAGGAAAGACCTTTGGGAGGGCATGGAACAAGCCTACCTGCAAATGAAGGAAAATTCCGCGGACTACCTCCTGCCCGCCACCGCGCAGGATGCGGATGAAACGCCCATCCCGCGTACCAGCATACGGACGGGAATCAGCCCGGAGTTGTTCCAGCGCATCGGAAATATCCTTACGGAACTGCCGGACGGCTTCACGCCTCACCCCACGCTGGAAAAACGCTTCCTGGCTCGCCGCAGGGAGGCCTTCCGGGAAGGCGGACCGCTGGACTGGGCCATGGCGGAATCCCTGGCCTGGGGCAGCCTGCTCGCGGAAAACCACACCGTGCGCCTGTCCGGCCAGGACTGTCAGCGCGGCACCTTCTCCCAGCGGCACGCCGTCCTGCATGACTTCAATGACGGCTCCCTGTACACTCCTCTGGAAAAGCTGAACCACGGCACTACCGCGTTCCGCATTTACAACTCCTCTCTGTCGGAAGCCTCCGTGCTGGGCTTTGAATACGGCTACGCACTGGACAGCCCGGACGCTCTGGTCATGTGGGAGGCCCAGTTCGGGGACTTCGCCAACGGAGCACAGGTTATTGTGGACCAGTTCATTGCGGCCGCGGAGGCCAAATGGCGCCAGAAAAACCGCATGGTGCTGCTGCTGCCCCACGGCTATGAAGGGGCGGGCTCGGAACACTCCAGCGCCCGCATGGAACGCTATCTCCAGCTTTGCGCGGACGACAACATGCAGGTCATCAACCCCACCACCCCGGCCCAATACTTCCACGCCCTGCGCCGCCAGGTGCACCGAAATCTGCACAAGCCCCTGATCGTCTTTACGCCCAAAAGCCAGCTCTCCCGTCCGGATGCCGTCTCCCCGCACCGGGAATTTCTGGCCCCCTCCCGTTTCCGCGAAGTACTGCCGGACCCGGACGCTCCCGCGCCGGATCAGGTGACGCGCGCCGTCTTCTGCACCGGGAAAGTTTATTATGACCTGGCCGCCTGCCGGAAGGAACGGAATATTGCAGACACGGTAATCATCCGTCTGGAACAAATCTATCCTCTGGCCCGGGAACAGCTCACCTTCCTGCTGGCACCCTACCAGAAAGTGCGCGACTTCGTCTGGTGCCAGGAGGAACCCTCCAACATGGGGGCCTGGGGCCACCTGCGGAACAGGCTGGGGCACCTCTTCGCCACCTCCTTCCGCTATGCGGGACGGCCGCCCATGGCCTGCCCTGCGGAAGGAGCCAAGGCCCTGCACGCCGCCGCGCAAAAAAGACTTCTCGCCGCTGCCTTCGGGCCGCGGGCGCAATCCTGAACCCATCTTCCTCCCATGAGCGACATCCTGACTCCCAACTTTGGAGAATCCGTCACCTCCGCCACCGTAGCCGCGTGGCACAAGAACGCCGGCGATCCGGTAGCCAAAGGCGATACGCTGGTGACGCTGGAAACGGACAAGGTTTCCACGGATTTGGAGGTGGATGAAAGCGGCGTGCTGGAAATCCTCGTCCCGGAAGGGGCGGAAGCCCCCATCGGCGCGGTTTTAGGCCGCATTTCCCCCCTTGACGGAAGTTCCGCCGCACCGCCCTCCGTACCACTGGAAACGCGGGAGAAACCCGCTTCCGGTCCCTCCTCACCTGTGACTGGCGCCCCGGAACAAAAGCCGGAAAAGAAAACATCCTCACCGGATCAGACAACCTCCGGAAAAAATGGGAAAACAGGAAAGGAGGCTTCTCCGCGCTTCATCAGAAAACCCATGAGCCCGTTGCGCCGTACCATCGCGGCACGGTTGGTAGAGGCCCAGCACCAGGCGGCCATCCTGACTACCTTCAACGAATGCGACATGTCCTCCGTGATGGAACTCCGCAAACAATTCCATGCAGAATTCCGGGAACGGCACGGAACCAAGCTTGGTTTCATGAGCTTCTTTATCAAGGCAGTAGTCAAGGCCTTGCAGGAAGTGCCCCAGGTCAACGCCAGAATTGACGGCGCGGACATCGTGGAAAACCTGTACTATGACATCTCTGTAGCCATTGGCACGGATAAGGGCCTCGTCGTCCCCGTGCTGCGGGACTGTGACCGGAAAACGTTTCCGGAACTGGAACAGGAACTCGCCGTCCTGACGGAAAAAGCACGTAGCGGAAACCTGTCCATGCAGGATCTGCAAGGCGGATGCTTTACCATTTCCAACGGCGGCACGTATGGATCGCTTCTTTCCACCCCGATTCTGAACCCTCCCCAAAGCGGCATTCTGGGCATGCACGCCATTCAGGAACGCCCCGTGGTCCGGGACGGCCAAATCGTCGTCCGGCCCATGATGTACCTCGCCCTTTCCTACGACCACCGCCTGGTGGACGGCAAGCAGGCCGTGCAATTTCTCGTTGCCGTCAAAAATGCCGTGGAAAATCCAGTATTCGAGTTATGAGGAGCCGCAGGGAAAAAGTCTAAATAACAAGAAGAAAAAAACAAATATCTTTTTTAATTTTCCAAGTATTCAGGAAATGAATCCCCCAGGTCTTTTGTCAAGAGGCGCTTTTCAAGGGAAGGGGAAAATTTTTAGGGAGGGGGATTCTTCAAACTCTTTATAAAAAATACTACCCTCCTCTTGACGAACTGGATAGTTAAAGCATATATAAAACACGGATTATTTGTAACAGAGAAATGTGCCATATTCGAATCGATTGAACTAATCAGCAAATCGCAATTAAAAAATCAATCACTCTAAAACCGCTGTATTTTCAAAAAATTTCGTCTGTTGCGCTCAGTCTTTTATTTACTTCCGATTTTCCCTTTATGATTCTAAAAATTCATAAATGGCATAATAAGAAAAAAAATAATTTCAATGAGTGTTAAGCATGGTTTTTGATTATAAGAAAGAATACAAGGAATTTTACATGCCGAAGAACAAACCGGCAATCGTTACTATTCCTAAAATGAATTACATAGCAGTTCGTGGCAAGGGAAATCCCAATGATGAGGGTGGAGAATACCAACGCTCCATTGAACTACTTTACGGAATTGCCTATACTATCAAAATGAGCTATAAGAGTTCTCGCAAGATTAAAGGCTTTTTTGAGTATATTGTCCCGCCTCTTGAAGGCTTTTGGTGGCAAAATGGCAGCGATGGAATGGACTATGGCCATAAAGAAAATTTTAAATTTATTTCTATTATCCGTTTACCAGACTTTGTGACTAAGGAAGATCTTGAGTGGGCAATCGAGGAAGCAACCAAAAAGAAAAAGAAGGACTTTTCAACGGTGGATTTTCTTACCTATGAAGAAGGCGATTGCGTTCAATGCATGCACCTCGGCTCTTATGATAACGAACCCGAAACCATCCACCAGATGGAAGAATACGCAAATGCCAATGGATATGAGATCGATATTACCGATACTCGTTATCATCACGAAATTTATCTTTCCGATCCACGCAAATGTGATGTGGGCAAACTGAAAACTGTCATCAGACACCCGGTAAAGAGAAAACAGAAAATATTGGAGAAGAAATAAATGCGAGGAATTATCTATACGTTATAAATATATTTTCCCCATAAATTAGTATCAAACACTTCCCATTCATCACGCAAATAAAAAACGAAAACAGAGGCTGAAGCGGAACTGTTTCGGAACTGTTTCCAAAATCTTTTTGCCCTTTCTTTTCCGTACTTCAATGCGGCATGAGCCGTTTTGGCTTACTCCCGCTCCGTTTTCGCGGCTGTCCGTCCACTCGTGCCGCAAATGGCCCTGTTGCCTGTGGTTTCCAGGTTATCCCCGTTCTTTGATGATATAAACAAGCAAACCGCGGCTTTCCAAAACTTACAGTCAATCTACTACATTGACTATCAATCCTGCTTAAAGCCTGTCTGATAAACTTACGGGAATTGTTGACGCTGCAGCCCTCATCAACAAGTTTATCCTTGAACGTCTTTTTTCAACGCAGATTGTCATTCACCCGTTTGCATGACAAAGGAATGAATGGAAGAGCCCCGGATGGGGGCCCTTCCATTGAAAACCGTTACATGTGGATGGCGATTCCCTCGGAAGCCAGCATGGATTCATGGATGGCCTCAGACAGCGTGGGATGGGCGAAAATGGTGGCATGGATGTCCTCGTCCGTCAGTTCCGCCTGAATGCCGATGCCCAGCGCGGCAATCAGCTCCGTGGCTTCCGGCCCCACGATGTGGGCGCCCAGGAGTTCTCCGTTTTTGGCGCCGTACAGGGTTTTTACGAAACCGTCCGGTTCTCCGGCGGCTACAGCCTTGCCAATGGCCTGGAAGGGGAATTTCCCCACCTTGTATTCCACGCCCGCCTCTTTGAGGGCGCGTTCCGTTTTACCTACGGAAGCCACCTGCGGGTAGCAATATGTGCAGCTCGGGAAAAAGCCCACCTGCCTGGGCTGATAGTCCGGATTAAACATGCCCTCTACTGCCTGCACAGCTTCAAAAGAAGCCGTATGCGCCAGCAGCACGCCGCCGATCACATCGCCTGCCGCATACACGCCGGGAAGGGAAGTCGCGTAGCGGTCATTCACCTTGATGAATCCCTTTTCCGTCAGCTCCAGGTCCAGGCCGGGAGCGGCAGGAACAACCGGCTTCACGCCGATGGCTACCAGGCAGACATCCGCCGTGATTTCCTCTTCCTGTCCCTTGCTGTTTTTTACGCTGGCCCTGACCTGTCCGTCACAGGTTTCCGTAACGGATTCCACGGAAGCTCCCGTCATCACTTTGATGCCCTGCTTTTTGAATGCCCGTTCCAGCGTCATGCAGGAGTCGTCGTCTTCATTGGGAAGCATCCGGGGAAGCGCTTCAATAAGCGTCACTCTGGTGCCGAATGAATTGTAAATGTAGGCGAATTCCGTGCCGATGGCTCCGGAACCGATGATGATCATGCTTTCAGGCCGCTTTTCCAGCACCATGGCTTCCCTGGAGCCGATGACAGTAGTGCCGTTCAGGGGGAGGCTGGGCACCGTGCGGGTGACGCAGCCGGTACAGACCAGGATATTCTTTCCATCCAGAACAGTCACCGTCCCGTCGGCGGACTTTACTTCCACCCTGCCGGGAGAAATGATGGAAGCTTCCCCCGTAACGGAATCCACCTTGTTTTTCTTGAAGAGGAACCCCACGCCGCCGGCCAGGCGGTCGCTGACCTTGCGGGAACGGCCGATCACTTCACTCCAATCCACGCTGACGCCCTCCACCGTCATGCCAAATTCCCTGGCACGGGCCGTTACAGTCAGGTAGGCTTCCGCGTTTTTCAGAAGCGCCTTGGTGGGGATGCAACCCCAGTTCAGACAGGTGCCCCCTACCCGCTCGCGTTCCACGCACACCACGGATTTCCCCAGCTGGGCGGCGCGGATGGCGCCCACATAGCCGGCAGGGCCTCCACCAATGACGATGAGATCATATTGCATGAAATTACTATAAAGGCATCCCCCCATGCGGGTAAAGAAGGAATATGAGCATGCGCCGGTTCGGGAGGCCGACAGATAGCAGAGGTAAGGGAAGGGTGATTAAAGCATGTGTTGAAAACCTGCCTTTATTCGCTCATTTCCAATACTTAATCACTGTTTTTCACCCACTTTACCAGATCCCGCATTTCCGCGGCGGTATCCGCATACAGGCCGTCCGTGTAAATTCCATGATCATACAAAATTCTCCCTTCCACCATGGTGAACACGCAATCCTTGCCGGAAGAGGCATAAACGGCATGGGACGTTTCGTTGAACATCGGGCACAGGTTCGGTTCATCCAGGTTCAGCGCGATCATATCCGCGGGAGCCCCCGGGACCAGTGTTCCCAGCCCCGGCGTCCGGAAAATGCGGGCGCCCTCCGCCGTAGCCATCTTCAGCGCCTGCATGGCGGGGAGCGCAGTAGCGTCACCGCTGTACCCCTTGGCAAGAATAGCGGCCAGCTTCATTGTTTCAAACATATCCAGACTGTTGTTGCTGCACGCTCCGTCCGTTCCCAGAGAGACGGGAACGCCGGCCTGCACCATATCCCGCACGCGGGCGAAGCCGGACGCCAGTTTCAGGTTGCTGACCGGGTTATGGACAACCGCCGCCCCGGAAGCGGCCACCAGCTCCAGTTCCTCATCCGTCACGTCCACCATATGAGCCAGCACGGCGCGTTCATTCAGCAGCCCCATATCGCGGGCATAGCCCACGGGGCGCCTTCCTCCGTGCAGGGAACGGCACTGCTCCACTTCCCCGGCGGATTCGGACAGATGGATATGCAGCATCATATCCAGTTCCTCCGCCAGCTTCATGGAACGCCGGAGCACTTCGTCACTGGTAGTGTACACGCTGTGCGGCATCAGGGCCACCTGCACCCTGCCGCGGCCGGAAAAGCGTTCCGCCTGCTCCCGGTACAGGGCTTCCGCACCATCCCACCCCCCGTATGCCGGAGAGGGAAAAGCAAAAACGACTTCCCCGCCAACACAGCGCATTCCCATGCGTTCCGCTTCCTGGAGGACATTGGCCTCCAACAGGTAGGAATCTACAAACGCCGTGGTGCCCGTCCGCATCATTTCATACATGCCCAGCCGGGCCCCCAGGGAGACGATTTTATCCGTCAGCCGGGCTTCCACCGGGAAAATATGCCCGGTCAGCCATTCCATCAGCGGCAAGTCATCCGCAAAACCGCGCAAAAAGGTCATGGGGACATGCGTATGGGCATTAATCAGCCCCGGCATCAGCAGCGCATTCCCCAAATCCCTGCGAACGGAGGGCGTCCACCTGGCTTCCAGTTCTGCGGCGCTTCCCGTTTCCAGAATTTTCCCGTCCCGAACGGCGACGGCCGCATCTCCGGCAGCGCTGGACTGTTCCGCTCCGCCCAGCATGCGGAAAGCGGTCACCAACAAATCACACGCTTGTTGTTCCATGGCGCAGAATGTACCCCACCGGGAGCGTTCTGGCAACTTCATCTCCCCGGGTTTGAGGATTTCGCGTCCATTTGACATTTCATGTTTGACTTCAAAAGAGAAAACTGCCAAGAATGGACCACAGTTAAATTCACCATTTATCCCCATATGAACAAAACTATACTGTTAGGTTTGGCCCTTGCGGCCTCCGTGTCTTCCGCCAGCGCCTATCATGCCGACAAGTACGACGGCCAGTTCGGCATGTCCCTGGAAGGGGCTTACGGAATCGCCACCAAAGACGCCATGCCCAACGTGGCCGGCGGCAATCTGAGCATTTTCAACTATATTGAAACCGGCAGCATTGTTCATCAGATTTCCCTGAACGGCGGCATCCTGGCCGGTTCCCACCACCCCAGCGTGCAGGACCTGGGCATCAGCGGGCCTTATACCGCCAGCCTCCGTTCCACCTATATCCCGATGATGGCCGGTTACACGCTGAACCTTCCCATCGGCGACTACACCATGTTCTATCTGGGCGGCAAAGTCGGCGCCACTTACGGCGACGTGAAGACCACCATTCATGGACTGGAAGACGGCAGCCGTTCCCGAACCATTTCCTCCACCAAGTTTTCCTGGGCTGCCCAGGCCGGCTTCAAGTTCAGCATCTCCAATAGCGCGGACTTCGTGCTCGGCTACGAATATTACCAGATTCAGGGCTACAATGACCCCGGCTACCACACCATCAAGCTGGGCTTCTCCTGGAATTTCTAACAAACAATTATCAGGTTTATTGCGGTCTTCCGGCGGCTCCGTTATACTGCGGAACCGCCTTTTTTGCGCATGGAATACCGGCCCGCACAACAGCAGGAAACAAAGGGACGGAAAGCTGATACGCATCTTTAAACCGGAACGGCTCTTATCCGGGCAAAGGAGAACTGTTTCTTCCGGGATGTCCGGACGCAACAAGGCCGCCCCCTCATCCTGGAGGAAGCGGCCCTGAAAAGTTCAACAATTCAGAGAACCTTACTTGGCAGGCTTGAACGGCTTGGGAGACGCATAGACTTCATAGTCCTTGATGCGGCCGTTTTCCCTGTTCTGGCGCGGCAGGTAGCGGAATCCTGAAAGTTTCTGCACCTTGCCCAGATCCAGCACGATCATGTGCGGATGCTGAGGGTTGTCCCCCTGCCACTTGGTATGCCAGTAGGTGGTGGGCTGGTTGTCCATCACCAGGCCCGCCTGGGCGGCTTCCCCCGTCGTTTCATGGGAATCCGCATAAACCACGGACCACTGTTCGCGGGGAAGCAGGTTGCCGGAGGCATCCAGGAAGTTCAGCTCCGCAATAGCGGCATGGGGGCCGTTGTCATGGGCGTTTTTACTGACAATGGCGATGTAACGGGCCTGGACGGGAGCGCGGAATTTGATTTCCTGCTGATCTGCCCCCTTGGCGAAGGAACCCTTGTGCACCAGCTGGCCGGCAGCGGGGGCCACAGGTTTGCCTACGCGGAAGACATCCGCCATGGCGGGGTCCCTGTTGACTTCATAAATGGCTTCCTTCACACCCTTCACCGTGCCGAAACCTCCGTCCACGTCCAGCACCACGATTTCATTTTTCCCAGGCTTCAGGTATTCTCCGGGGCAATAAAGAGCCTGCTGGGAGCCGATAAACCAGAAGCGGCCCAGATTGCGTCCATTCACCCACACAACGCCTTTCTTCCAGCCGTCCCGCATATCCAGGTAGGTATCCTTGGGATTGGAAACGTTGAAATACCCGCGGTGGAACACGGGCTGGTCGCCCGCCGGCTTCTTGCCGGAGAAGGGAAGAAGCTCCACTCCCTTGCACGGGAAGTTGTAGATAAGGAAGTTTTCCAGCTTTTTGCCGTCCAGCGTGATGGGCCCTCGGATGCCCTTGCGCTCGCCCTGTATCTGGCCGCCGAAGTTGATGCGGCCCATGTTTTCCACAAAAATGTCCACCGTATGAAGTCCGGAAGGAATCACCACATCACAGGAATCCTGCTTGTAACGGCGATCCGCCGCCCCCTGCCTCTTGCCATCCACGTAAACGATGGCGCGGTCCTGCATGTTGTTCATCTTCAGTTCTCCTTTCACCGGTCCTTGCACCTTTGTCCGGTACAGGATGAAACCCAGGCTTTGCCCCAGGGCTTCCATGTGGACGGGCTCCTTGCGGATGGAGGGCTGAGGAAGACGGGAAAACATGCCGGCCGTTTCCGTAAACGTGATGGGGGGCAGCTCCATCATTTCCGGCTGGGCGGGAGGTTCGGGAAGCTTGTACGTATCACCGTAATAATCCTGAATAGTCTGGCGGAAGGTGCGGTAGCGGTCCGTCAGGGTTCCGTTTTCGGAAATGGGGGCGCCGTAGTCGTAATTGGTTACATCCGGCGTATAGGCGCCTTCCCAGTTCGCCCCGTTCATGAAGCCGAAGGAGGTCCCCCCATGCACCATGAAGAGGTTGGGGGAGACGTTATTTTCCAGCATCCACTTCAGGTCTCGGTTGAAACCTTCCGTACTGCCGCCATTCTTGGGCTTGCCCCAGTGGTCAAACCAGCCCACCCAGAATTCGCCGTTGATGCGGGGCGTTTTACCCTTGTGCTTCTCCAGATTCGCAAAGGCGCCCTTGGCTCCGCCGCCGAAATTCATGGCGGGAACAACGCCCGGAAGCGTGCCGTTCTTAATCATCCAGTCGTTCGGGCCGTCCGACGTGAAGGGAACAACTCCCGGAAGTTCCTTCCGGATAACGTCCAGATGCTTTTTCACGTAATCCTTGTCAGAACCATAGGAACCATATTCATTTTCCACCTGGGCCATGATGATGGGGCCTCCCTTGGTAATCTGCAGAGGTTCCAACATGGAACAGACTTTTTTAAGATAAGCCATGGCCGGTTCCAGGAAGCGGGGATCCTGGGAACGGACTTTCAAATCTTCATCCTTCAGCAGCCAGCCGGGAAATCCGCCGAATTCCCATTCCGCGCACACATAGGGCCCGGGACGCACAATGACCCACAGGCCGGCCTTCTGCGCTTCCTTGATGAATTCCACAAAATCCAGATTGCCGGAGAAGTCCCATTTGCCGGGTTCCGGTTCGTGCACGTTCCAGAACAGATAAGTGCAGACGGTATTCATGCCCATGGCCTTTATGCGCTGGAACCTGTCCTTCCAGTGTTGGCGCGGCACGCGAGGATAATGCATTTCCCCGGAAATGATTTTGATGGGCTTTCCGTCCATCAAAAAATTTTCCTGATTAGTAGAGAAGACATGCCTGGCTCCGTCATTGGATTCCGGCAGAGGCATGGGAGCAGCCACGCAAAGATGCCCTGCCAGAAGCAGAACGGAGAAAAAGGATAATTTCATGATTATGGAATTAATAATTAATTACGGTAAATGCGAAGGAGATTATGATGAAAAATCACCTCCTTTCAATTTAAAAAGGAGACGGTGACCCGGTTTTATTACGGAACGGCACCATCCTGTCTTTCAAGATATATTATTTGATGCTTTTCTTCAAACGGTACGCCACGGCTCCGAGCCTCCAGCGTTTCCTTCTTCATTTCTTCATCCACCCAGTACAGGTGCGATTCCAGCGGATTGTAAATTCTGGGGGAACAGAACCGGGTGGGAGATTCCGGCCAGCGTATCCAGCGCCAGCAGGCGATATGCGTGTAGGGTTCCCTCCAGCCGGGAATCCAGACGCAAAGTTCATAAAGACGCTGCTGGGCACGGTGAAGAGTCAGCTTCAGGGAACCGGTATCCGGGGCATTGCGTTCCGCATCCAGGGCGGCATCCAGTTCAGCGTCCGACACAGCCATAATATTATTCGTATTGCCTACGGGATTTCCGCGGGCATCATACGCCAGTTCGGAAGAAAATGTTTCATACAGCCGTGGGAACGGCGTCTGCAGCGGCCACGCCCACAGAGCCGCCTGATACCGTTTTTCAAAAACCTTACGGGAACAGACACTGTAGGTAAGAGAATCCAGACGCAGGTCCACCCCGCACTTCAGGGCCTCCTGCCGGAGAATGGAACAGACGTTGGTCATCAGGACGGATGAATCCGCAAACGTCAGTTCCACCACCAGCCGTTCTCCCCGTTCATTTTTCAGCACGCCGTCAGTCCCCATTTCCCGGTAGCCAGCGCGGGCAAAATATTCCATGGCTTTTTTCTTGCTGTATTCCGGAGCTTTCAGCGGAAGAGTCAGGTCTCCGTACCCCTCCATGTAGGAACCGAGCCTTCTCATATTCCCGCGGAACAAAGTATCAATCACCAGGCCCATGTTCACGGAATGCGCCAGCCCGCGGCGGATATCCGGATTTTTCAACAGTTTGTCCGAGCAATTCAGATACAGTCCGTACGGGGGACAGGCGTAATTGGCTTCCAGACTGTATTTATCTATATAGCCCCGGTGCACTTCCGGCAGTTCCAGACCCGTTTCCCACACCTCCGGCTTACGGACGTTCATGATGTCCAGTTCCCCGCGGCGGAACATTTCAACCGCCTTGTTTTCCATGTTCACAAACACATGTTCCACCTGGTCCGCATTGCAGGAATGGCGGTAATACTTCCTGTCCTTCGCCCACCAATTTTTCACGCGGGCCAGGGTAATGCTTTCTCCTATCCGGATTTTAGCGGGAACAACCATGTAGCCACCCGTATTTGGAGGGACTTTCCACTGGTAGCGTTCCAGAAACAGAGCGTTGAAATCATGGTAAAAACCGGGATGGGCCGGATGAAAATCCGCACAGGCCATGTAAGGCAGCAGCGGCCCGCGGGACGGCAGCGTCAGGGCAATGATGGAATCCCCGTATACCGTAATCTGATCATACATGGAACGGAACAGGGTTGTCCAGAACGGATCCCGGGCAAAACCGGACGTACGGAGGCAAATGTTCAGCAGAAAATCCTGCGCTTTCACGATGCGTCCGTCCGAATAGGCCGCTTCCGGATCCAGATGATAAAAAACAGTTTTTCCGTCTGCGGACAAGGCCCAGCGGTCCGCCAGGCCCGGAATGGGACGGAAGGTTTCCGGATGAAGCCCCACGAGGGGAAGCCACACGTTGTCAATGGCGGAGTAATTGAAAAAATTTTCACTTCCCGGCCCGAAAGCACGCAAAGTTCCGGGAAACGGAGTATTGATCCACAACCGGACTCTTCCACCCTTGACGGCGCGCGGATCACCCACATCCGGCTCTTCCATTCCGGTTTGCCATTCCAATCCGTCCGGAACGTCTTCCAGAGGAAGAAGGCGGATATGGTCTTTCAATAACAGCCTTTTCCTGATGCGTTCCACGGAACGAGCCTGTTCCGCTAAACGCCGGCCGTCCCCTTCCCCGCGGGAAACGACCAGAAGTTTTTCCTTCCTCTCCCCTTCAGCCAATTCACGGCGCAGCTCCCGTTCCACGGCCCTGTTCCAGCGTTCCACAAAACCGTCAAATACGGCAGGCATCCCCCTGCCGTCCATCCGGCCGGAAAATTCATGCCAAACATTCTTCTCACGCTGGGAAAAGTAAAAGACACCTCCCAGAAAGACGGAAAGGGCCAATGCCCCCAGTATGGATATCCAGCGCAACACAACTCAGATGGCCGCCACATGTTAACCGATTCCGGAAACTACGGAAAACAGAAAACCCATCTTCCGCGCGGAACCGTTCACTTCGCCTGAAACAGTCCGCAAGACGGAAGATGGGGGAGCAATCAACAATTAATATTGAAAGGAACTTAGAATTCGACCGTCACACCGCCGAAGATTCCGAATCCACGGGCTTCACGCGGGCCGAAGTTATAATCATTCGTCATGATGAACTTCTGGTCAAACAGGTTTTCCAGACGCACATGGAGGGACACATTGTCCGTTGCCTGGTAACGGGCAAACAGGCGCGCCGTAAAGAAATTGTCCAGACGGGCATAATTGTAATCCGTGCGTCCCATGGCGGCCGTTACGCCGAAGCCGACCGTCAGCTTTTCAACCGGGGAGGTATAAACCTCTGCGTTGATGGTGTGGCGGGCGGTATTGGCCATCTGAATGGTTTCGTATTTGCCGATGGAATCGCGCTTGGGCATCGTGAAGGTGTAATTGGCATAATAGCCGCTGTTCCACGCGTCCTTGAACTGTCCCTTGAACGCCACTTCCACGCCGTAGGAAGTGCAGTGGGAATAATTGGTGTAAGTGGTATAGGAATTAGGCCAGGTACCTACGCTCATGGTGCCGATTTCATCGTCGATACGGGTCCAGAAGCCCGTCACGGAAGCATAATGGCCGTCCGCCAGACGCTGTTCCACCCCCAGATCGCCGCCCAGGGACTTGGACACATCCAGATCAGGGTTGCCAACATAACCATAATTGGCCGCATACTGCTCAAAATAGGTGGGCGCGCGGAAACCGGAACCCACGGAACCGAAAATACGGGTGGGGGAATCCTTGCCCGTCACTTTCCAGGAATTGGAATAACGCCACGTAAAATGATTGTTCCAGACGGAATCATGTTCCAGGCGCAGGGCCACGCTGGCGTCAAAGCTGTCCGTGGGTGACCACATTTGCTCCGCAAAGAAGGCAAGCGTGCTCTGCCATTCATCCTTGGCAACGTAATTGTTTTCGCTCATGTAGTCGGAACGGTCCCAGGCCATGCCGGCGATGGTTTTCCATTCCTTGTTCCACGTCAGCGCATTACGCCACTCCGCCTGAAAACGGCGGTTGCGCATCACATTGGGCTGGAAATCAAATCCGGGAGTATGGCAGGAATAGTCCATGTTGTAATGCCCCACCATGAAGCTGGTGGACCACAGCTTGGAAATTTCCGCATCCACACGTCCTGTCACCAGATTGCTGCGGTTCTTGTCTTCCGTATTGTACAGATGGGGATCCGGAACGGAAGGCCACTGGTTATAATCCACATAAGGCGTGGGATATTCAAAGTAGGAATCCAGGCGGCGATAGGTAAAGCTCACCTTCACCTTGTCATTGATGTCATAGCCCAGGCGCACGGCTTCCTGCCACTGGCGGAAATCGTTCATGCCTGTCCTGTTGTCATAAATGGACGGATAGATTGACGGATCGTTTTCCGTAGTTTCAAACCCAACGCCTACAAAATAGGAAAGCTTCTTGATCTTGCCGGAGGAAGTGACATAGCTGTTGAAAGAGCCGAAAGAACCGGCCTCCGCAAAAATCCTGGTTACGGGATCGCCTTCCCCCTCTGGAGTATCCATCGCGACGACGCCTCCAATGGCGCCGGAACCGAAGACGGCGCCCTGCGCGCCTTTCACCACTTCCACATTGCCCACCGTAAAGAGATTAGTGATGCCCAGCAGCTTGTTGCCGGACATGTTGGCATCACTGATGCGCATGCCGTCAACCATGGTCAGAGTGTAGGTATCCTTGTTCATCCCGCGGATGACGGTGTTGCTCACGGAACCGCGCTGCCAGGTGCCGCCTCCGTCCAGCGTGAAAACGCCGGGCGTCTGGGAAAGGGCTCCCGTCAGGGTTTCAATGCCCGCCTTCTGGAATTCTTCCGGATTGATGATGGAAACGGACACTCCAGACCGGTTGTACGGCACGCCCACAAAGTGGGATGCCATAGTCAGTTCCGGCATAACCTGCATGGTTTCCGTCCTGACGGAGGGCTTGGAGTCTTCCTTTTTAGCGGACTCGGCAAGAGAGGACTGGCCTGCGAATGCGGCAAGGCCAACAGCAATTGCGCCCATTTGAAGGGCTTTCTTCGTATAAAGCATGGTTGTAGTGCCTTACGTTCGGTAACTCGCCGAACAGTTGGACAACCTCACAGGCTGGTTTTCTGGCTTGCGAGGCAGGCTCGCTTACAGTGGCGGTACCGCTCCGGACTCACACCGGTATTCCCCATTTATTTCCTGCCCGGCTACGGGCGTCCCTGAGGTCTGTAACCCTTCCCATAAGGGTTCATGGGACGGATGAAATACCAAAGAGACCGGTATGACAAGACAAAAAAATTTTTCTTTGAACATCCAGATGAATTGCAGTCGTTTTCCCTTTTCAGCGTATTGTTCTCCATCCCTCTTTTCCTCACGGGGCTTTCCATTTTTGTCTTGTCACTCCCGGCGCATACAGGACATGATGCGCTCATGACGCTCCTTGTTCCCACGTTCCCGCAACAGGGAAGATTTCCCGTCTCCGGCGAAGCTTCCGGCTACGTGGAATTCCGAACTTGCAAGGCGCTTCCTTTTTTTCTCCGGCGCGGACAACCCTTCGGTACGCCGGTTCCAATTACTGTGGCATGAACGTTTTTTCACATGGCGGAGATTTAAAATCCCTGGCGGAGGAGGCCTGCCGCCCGGAACGGGATATTTTGGACTTCAGCGTCAACCTGAGGCCGGAAGGTATGCCGGAGTTCATCGTTTCAGCATTGTGGAAGGCCATGGAAAACGCAGTACCCTACCCTTCTCCGGATGCGGCGGATCTGCGGGAACTGGCGGCGGTTCATTACGGGCTTCCTTCCGGCTGCTTCGTATTTGGAAACGGGGCCAATGAACTCATTCACGCTCTTCCGCGCGCATTAAACCTTAAACAGGCCGTCATTCCGGAACCCGCTTTTTCCGAATACAGGCTGGCCTGCCTGCGCCACGGCACGGATGTTCTTTCCATCCGGACGGAGGAACGAAATTCCTTCCTCCCGTCTCTTTGCCGTCTGGAGGAACAGGCCGCAGACGGAAGCGCTGTTTTTCTGGCAAATCCCAGCAATCCGTCCGGCAGCCTGCTGGACGCAGCGGCCCTGCGCAGGGCTGTCCAGAGCCGCCCCGAAGTCCTCTGGATCATTGACGAATCTTTCATGGATTACGCAGAAGGAGCAGAATCGCTGCTCCGAGAAGCGGCTCTCCTTCCCAACCTGGCGGTTCTGCGCTCCCTGACCAAGTTTTACGGCATGGCCGGCGTCCGGTGCGGTTTTTCCATCTGTGCCGCTCCGCTCGCGGAGCGGCTGCGGCAATCCCTGCCCGCCTGGAACGTGAATGCCTTTGCGGCGGAAGCGGCGAAGGCCGTGCTGAAACACCCCTCTTCCTGGGCAGACAGGGAACGCGCCCGGAACCGGGAACGCCGGGATGACCTGTTCCGCAGGCTTTCCTCCCTGCCGGGTGCCGCCGTACTCCCGTCCGAGGCCAACTTCCTGCTCTTCCGCCTGGCGGGGGCGCCTCATGGCCTGGCAGCCCGGCTCCTGAAAAAATACGGCATCGCGCTGCGCGACTGTTCCAATTATCCGGGACTGGAAACGGGCGGCTGGTTCCGCTCCGGCGTCCGCACGCCGGAGGAACACGCCCTGCTGGCAGAAGCTCTGCGCGCCGAACTGGCGGGAAACGGCCCTTCCATTATCCGTAAATCGCCCAGACCGGCCCTGATGATTCAGGGCACCTGCTCCGATGCGGGAAAAAGCGTGCTCACGGCAACCCTGTGCCGCATTTTCCTTCAGGACGGCTACCGGGTGGCCCCGTTCAAGGCACAGAATATGGCTCTCAACTCCGGCGTAACCGCTCTGGGAGAGGAAATGGGCCGCGCCCAGATAGTGCAGGCCCAGGCCTGCCGCATTGATCCGGATGCCAGAATGAACCCCATTCTTCTCAAGCCCCATTCCAATACCGGCTCCCAGGTGATCGTGATGGGGCGGCCCGTAGGCAGCATGGACGCGCGGGAATACTTCACGGCTAAAAGGCGCTTCTGGCCGGACGTATGCAAAGCATACGATTCCCTGGCGGATGAATATGAACTCATCTGCCTGGAAGGGGCCGGAAGCCCCGGAGAAATCAATCTAAAATCAGCAGACGTGGTCAACATGAACATGGCCCGCTACGCGCGTGCCAGGGTTCTGCTCGCCGGGGACATTGACCGTGGCGGAGTGTACGCCTCCTTTCTGGGAACGTGGATGACATTCGCCCCGTGGGAAAAAGAACTGCTGGCGGGGTTCGTGGTCAACAAATTTCGAGGAGATCCGGATCTGCTGGCCCCGGCGCACAGCTACATGCGGAACCGTACGGGCAAGCCTGTGCTGGGCGTCATCCCGATGATGCGGGACATCAACATTCCGGAAGAAGACCGCGCCACGCTGCCCCCTGACCACGGGGAGCACGGGAAACATGCGGATTGCCTGGATGTGGCCGTAGTCATGCCCGCCCACGTCTCCAACTTCACGGACTTCGCCCCTCTGGCGGCGGAGCCGGACGTCCGGCTCCGCCAGGTGCGGACACGGGAGGAATGGGGAAATCCGGACCTGGCCATTCTGCCCGGCACTAAAAGCGTGGCTGCGGACCTGGCCTCTCTCCGTTCCGCCGGGCTGGAAGAACCCATCCGCCGTCATGCCGAAAAAGGAAAGTGGCTTCTGGGCGTCTGCGGAGGGCTGCAAATGCTGGGAACGGACATTCTGGACCCGCTGCACATGGAATCCCCGGAGGAGCGCACGCCGGGGCTGGGGCTGCTGGAACTTTCCACCACCTTCGCCGCCGCCAAAACCCTGATCAACGTGCGCCGGGCAAGCACGCCGCTGCCCGTTCCCGCCGCAGGTTATGAAATCCACCATGGCGTCACCATCCATCAAGAATCCACCACCCCCGTCATGTTCCGGGAAGACGGCTCCCCCTGCGGCTACGGCAAAGGCCGTATCTGGGCCACGTATCTGCACGGCATGCTGGACGGAGACCAATTCCGCCGCGCATTCATCAACATGGTCAGGAAAGATTCAGGGCTGAAAGCCAACCCAGCCCTGCACACCGCCTATGACCTGGACGGAGCGCTGGACCGCCTGGCGGACGTGGTCCGGAAACATCTGGACCTGAAAACCATTTACCGAGCTCTCCAACTGAAACGCTGACCCATGTTCCCGTGCCCGTTCATCCTGCCTGCGGCCTTCCTGCTGGATATTCTGGCGGGAGAACCGCCCAACAGGTTCCATCCCGTCTGTTTGATCGGCCGGTGCGCGCGCCACATGGAAACACTGGCGAGGCAAAGGTGGGGAGGAACTTTTCATGCGGGAATGGCGGCAGCGCTGGCAACCTGCATTGCCGCATGGTTCGGCTGCGCAGCGCTCTTCCTTCCCTTTTCCTTGTTACCCTACCCTTGGGCCCCCTGGATTCCGTCCGTTCTGGTCATTTACATCTGCATGGCCCCGCGCAGCCTGGCCGAGCATGCCCGGAAGGTGGAAAATGCCCTGCGCAGCGGGAACGCCGGAGAGGCCCGGCACTCCGTCTCCATGATCGTGGGACGGGATACGGAACGGATGGACGGCCACGGCATCGCCAGAGCGGCTATTGAAAGCGTGGCGGAGAACTTGACGGATGGCGTTTTTTCCACCCTGTTCTGGGCATCAGCAGGCTGCCTGGCAGGAGGCTCCTTCGGGGCGGCTTCCGCCGCGCTGGCGCATCGTGTTTTCAACATTCTGGATGCCATGTGGGGGAAAAAAAATGACCGGTACAGACACTTCGGCACCTTTGCCGCACGCACGGATGACGCGCTCAACTTCATCCCCGCACGCCTTATTTTACCATGTATTTCCTTTTCCGCCCTGATGGTGAAAGGAACCTCCGCCCGGAGGGCGCTCACCATGGGATGGGCCTTCCGGAATGCCCACGCCAGCCCCAATTCCGCATGGAGCGAAGCGGCCTTCGCTGGAGCGCTGGGCCTCCGTCTGGGGGGTCCGGTCTCTTACAAGGGAATTCCTGCAAACTATCCCTGGATAGGAACAGGGCGAACCAAAGCCTCCGCCAGCGACCTGGCCCTGGCCATTCGGCTCATGTGGACGACTGCCGTCACGGGTACGCTGGCGTTCACTCTCCTTCTTCTCTTCATCCCCCGCCTCTGACCATCATGAACAAACTGCATATCCCCCCGCTGGACGAACAGGCCGCAAAAGCGGCCCTGGAACATCAGAAAATTCTGGCCAAGCCTCCCCTTGCCCTGGGAAAACTGGAACCCGTGGCCATCCGTATTGCCGCCATGACCGGCAATCCCGCGCCGCGCCTGAAGGACAAAGCCATAGTCCTGTTCGCCGCGGACCACCACATTGCCGACCACGGCCTCAGCCTGACATCCACGGACGTCACCTACATCCAGACCCGCAACTTCCTTCAGGGCGGAGGCACCATCAACGCCTTTACACGCAACGCGGGAGCACGCCTTTCCGTAGTGGACGTGGGCGTCAATTACGACTTCGGCGATCTGCCGGGGCTGGTCAAAAGAAAAGTCATGCACGGCGCCAACGACTTCAGCAAGGGGCCGGCCATGACGCGGGAACAGGCCCTGGAATGCCTGCAAGTGGGCATTGACATGGCCCGTGAAGAAAAAAACAAAGGGCTGGACATTGTGGCTGCCGGAGAAATGGGCATTGGCAACACCACCCCCTCTTCCGCCATCGTGGCCGTGCTCACGGGCACCCCTGTGGAAACCGTGACGGGACGCGGTTCCGGTGTCAGAGGAGAAGTCATCCGCAAAAAAATAAAACTCATCGAACAGGGAATCACCTTGAACAAGCCAGACCCTTCCGATGCCATCGACGTGCTGGCGAAGGTGGGAGGACCGGAAATAGGAGCCATGGCCGGACTGATGCTGGGGGCGGCCTCCCTGCGCGTTCCCATCGTCATTGACGGCTTCATTGCCGGGGCGGCCGCAGCCATCGCCCAGGGCATTCGCCCGGAAGCGGCGCAATACTTCATCGGCTCCCACAACTCCGCGGAACCGGGGCATAAGCTCATTATGGACCACATCAGCGTCACCATGTACATGGACCTGGGCCTCTGCCTGGGGGAAGGCACGGGGGCCGCCCTGTTCTTTCCCCTGCTGGACGCCGCCACGCGCGTACTTTCTGAAATGAAAACCCTGCCGGAACTGGACATCACCGTTCCGTGCTGACCCTTTCTTCCCTGTATCCATGGCTGTCATCACTACCATCCGCTCCGCCTTCGGCTTCCTGACCCGGCTGCCCGTTGGGCCGTGGCCGCTGCAAAATGACCTGAACGGAATTTCCGCCTGGCTACCGCTGATTGGCCTGGTGGTGGGGGGGCTTGCGGGCGGCCTGACATGGACGGCAACCCTGCTCTTCCCCCCCCTGGTCTGCGGCATTATCGGCTGTGCCTGCTGGGTAGCCGTCACGGGCGGCCTGCACCTGGACGGAGTAGCGGACTGCGGAGACGGGCTTCCCATTGAAGTATCCCGGGAACGCAGGCTGGAAATCATGAAAGACTCCCGTCTGGGAACCTTCGGCGGCACGGCCCTGTTTTTCAACCTGGCATTCAAGGGAGCCGCCCTGGCGACTCTGGCGGCCCACGGCACCTGGGAACTTCTGCTCACGGCGTGCGCTCTGGCAGGATTGCTTGCCCGCAGCCAAATATTCATCGCCATGCGCTTTCCGGGCGCACGCCCCGGCGGCATGGGGGAAGCGTTCAAGCAGGGAACGCGCCCCGGGCACGCCCTGGCTGCGGCAGCCGTCACCCTGGCTGCCTGCGCTCTGGCAGGATGGAACGGGCTGTACGCCCTGCTCTCCGCCCTGGCCGGCTCCATGGGCCTGCTTCTATACGCGCGCCGCCGCCTGGGCGGCGTTACCGGGGATGTATTCGGCTGTACCGTAGAATGTACGGAATGGCTTGTCCTGCTCACCTTCTGCACTTTATGAAAACTCCACACAAATGCCGCGTTCCAGGCCTCAACATCGGATGCACCTCCTTCATCATCCCGGACTACTACGTGCCCGCCATCAGGGAATGCGTCCATTACGCGGATGATGTCGCTCTGCTCCTGCTGGAAGCCGGAGAATGCGGAAAGGAACTCATTACCCCTGCGGAAATACGGGAACTGGCCGGAATCGCTGCAGATGCCGGGGTTACCTGGAACGTCCACCTGCCCACGGACGGCGGCTTCGCCACGGAAGAATCAAGCCGCCGTTATACGGAAAACATCATTCGCGCCATTGACCTGACACGGGAACTGGAACCCCACACCTGGGTCATGCATGTGGTCACGGACCATATTCCCGGTCCTGATATGCGCCCCCATCTTACGGAATGCGAAACGGAACGAATCCTCCGGAGTCTGGAACAAATCACGCCCCACCTCCCCGCACCGGAATGCCTGGCCCTGGAAAATTTGGAACGCCATCCGACCGACTATCTGGACAAACTGGTAGCCGCTACACCCCATTCACGTTGCTTTGACATAGGCCATGTCTGGAAAGAAGGCCTGCGGCCGGAAAAACTTCTGCCGCTCTGGCTGCCGGACATACGCATGTGCCACCTGCACGGGCTGGAAAAACGGGACCACAAATCCCTGCACCACATGCCTGCCGCTACGCTGGACGCCATTCTGCACCCCATGTGGGACCTTCATTTCTCCCCCCTTATTACGCTGGAAGTCTTCAGCCTGGATGACTTCCTGAACTCCCACCAGGCCATGCTGGAATCCCATGAACGCTACATCACCAAACACTGACGCCAATACCGCACGCATGACGCTCGTCCTGGGCGGCATCAGAAGCGGCAAAAGCCAATACGCTGAACAAATAGCCGCCGGATTCGGGAAAAAAATCCTGTACGTCGCCACGGCGGAAGTCTGGCCCGGAGCCGGCTCCATGGAATACCGCGTGCGCAAGCACCAGGAACGCCGTCCTAAAAGCTGGCTCACGCTGGAATGTCCCCGTCATGTAGCTTCTGCCGTCGGGGAATCCGGCTTGCTGGACCAGGTGGACGGCGTCATTCTGGAATGCGTCACCCTGCTCGCCTCCAATACCCTGTACGCCCAGAAGGACCCCACGGACTACGAGCCGTTCCAGGAAGCGCTGATTGAGGAAATAGAAGCTTTGAAAAAGCTCATCCGCCAAGCCCCCGTACCATGGGTGCTTGTTTCTTCTGAAACCGGCATGGGCATCAGCCAGTCAGATGCGGAAACGCGCCACTACTGCGACGGGCTGGGCATTGCCAACCAACTCCTTGCCAAAAGCGCGGATGAAGTCTACTTCATGGTGGCGGGACTACCCCTGACCGTGAAAAAAGGCTGAAACGCCAACCATGAATTTTCATCGGCTTGCGCACATGAAACACAAAGAAACATGCCGGAAATTAAGCCGCGCCACTCATTCAACGGGAGCGGCGCAAGACATGAAGCCTCCCAAGCCAGGCCGTCATCACGGTCACCTCTCCCAAATCTTGTCCAGAGCCTCCTCCAGCGTGCCGTCTTTGACCGCCGGCAAGGCATCGAAGCGCGCGAGATGATGCCGCTCGATGCGCAGCTCCTCGTCGAAGCCCAGGACAAAGGCACAGGCAATGCGGTAAATAATCTCCGTCGGCGCCAAGCCATACACCTGATGCGCGAAAATATGCCGTAAACGCTCCTCCGCCTGCGGGAAACGCGCCTTCATCGCCTCGCTGCGGAAAAGGCGTTTGACAATCTCCGCCACATATAGACCCGACTTCATGTAGAGGTCGATAAACGTCTTGTCGGGGTCATCGAAACAGCCCGGAGACTCCTCCTCCAACATATCGACCATCTTCATGACAAGATGCTTGGGCGTGAAAATCTGATTCGTCTTTTGCGGCGGAATATAATCGAAAATATCCTCCGACTGCGACTCATCAAAATAATTGCCTAATTTCTTCTTCAACGCCAAGAACTCCTGAACGGCATCATCAAAAACAATCGGATCAAAACAATGACCGTCAAAATGCTTCCGGACACCCTCATCTTCGTAATCGCACCCATCGCGCAAGATGCGGAACTGCTCTAAAGAAATCCCCGTCACCTCTCTAAAGACCTCATCGGGAAGAATCGTATCGAAATTATCCAGACAGGTATTCTCGTCGCCATACGCCATCAAAAAGGCGGGGATCGTCCGCGCAAAGCCACGCAAATGACCGCGAATATCCTCTTCAATCGCCTCCTTCTTCCTGGTAACCTTCTCGGTTTCCACCGTATCCACCACAGCCTGTTTGGCCTTCTTCTCAATCTCTGCCGCTGCCTCCTTCAACTCCTCTCGATACCGACGCTCATTCTCCCTCTGCTCGGCATCAAAACGATCCTGAATCGCCTGAACCTCGGCCTCACTCTGCCCCTTGGCTTGCGCCTCGTCGAGAGCCCTTTTCTTTGCCTTCTCCGTCTCGTGGCGATTCTTCTTGTGCGTCGTCGCTGCCTTGCCGACCGCGACCGTCGCCTGATTCTGCAACTGCTTTTTGAGACGATGTTCAGACGCTCTACTCATCTCATCGCCATAGTGCGTCTTGGCATCCTGCAGGGTGGGGTTCACCACAGTATCCACCAATATCGTCACTAAATCTTGTGCGGCCTTCTTATCCGGCGCGTTACTCGTCGAGACCTCATCGATCTTCGTTTGCGTCACAACATTGTCGCTGTATATCTTATCCCCGAAAAGCTCCCCTGTCTTACGGGTCAATTCATCCAAGGGCAACACCACTTCACCCTTTTCATTCAGGGGCAAATCCGCGGCGCCGTCCAACAAACCGCCCTCTCCCTGACCGCCCACCTTCGCCTTGGACGGCTTCTGCTCCTTCACCGTCGGCAGTTGCCCGAGGATATCCGCCACCTGACGCGGCGCCGAGAAAATATTCCCGATATTCTGGAACAGGAAATTGCTCATGAACCCACGGCGCACCACCTCGACGGCATGAATCTTACGCGGCACGGACAACACCTTCTCCGCATCCAGAGCCACCATCTCCCCCTCCTCATCCTCCCCATAGACGGGGAAAAAATTCAGCAACTCGCACACCTGCCTTTTGCGCGTCTCCCCATCGCCTCCGCCACTCACCGTCGCCGAACACAGGTCATTGGCGAACTGCTCAAAAATCACCAGCGTCCGCGCCGGGTCAAAATCAAACACATACGCATTCTCCTTGCGCCGCAACTCGTCCCCCTCCACGAACAGGCAGGGATTCTGCGCCCGGAACGCCGCCTGCATATACAGCGACGGACTCTTCACATTGCTCAGCATCAAGACCGCCGTCCACTCCGGCACCGTCACCCCCGTCGTCAACTGCCCGACGGAAAGCGTAATCGTCCTCTCGTGGGCGCGAATCGCCGTGCGCACCTTATCCAAGGACTTGAGCGTCGATGTCGCCTCCTCCTCCGCATCCGTCTTGCCATCGCCAGCCGCCACCACCACCTCGTACTCGCGGAAGACGGGATGCGCCTTCAACTTCTTCGCCAACGCCTTGGCGCTGTCCACGCGGTCCAACAGCCAGAAACTATGCTTCACCTCGCGGCGCAAAGCCTCCGTCGAAAAGGGAAACTTCTCCTGCCCTGCCAAAGCCTCCAAAAACCTCTCCACCGCCTCATCGTACTTAAACGAACCGTCACTCTTCGTGGCAAAAAACTCATTCAAGTCAAAAGCATAGGCCTCATTTTCGCCATCATCGTCAAAATCAGCCCCCTGCTTCAGGCGATCGCGCACTACCTCAGACATCCGGTACGTATAAAGGTGCAACTGCGGCAAGGCGGCATAGGGATTTTCCTCCTCCGCCTCCTCCTGCCACTCCCTCTTGGCGCACTGTTCATCGGCATAGGTCCAGTTGAAAATCGCCTTCTCCTCGAACTTTTCATTTGCCAAAGCCTTAAAAGGCGTCCCCGACAGATGCAGCGTCGCCCGACGCGCAATCTGCTCGAACGCCACATCCGCCCTGTACGTATCCACCCCCTCGTGCGCCTCATCCACAATCAGCAGATCCCAGGTCAACTTTTGCACATGCTCCAACTTATCGAACTCCCCGCCGAAATACAGAGAACCCTTCAAATCCTGCAGAGACACAAACTCGATATACCCCTCGGCATCACTCGGCAACTGCGCGCGCTCCAGCACATGGGGCAAGCCCCGCAGAGCATCCGCCCCACTGATGAAATAATACCCCGACTCCGTCCCCATAAAACGCACATAATCATCGTACCACGAATGAGCAATCGCCGGACGATTCGTCACAATCAACACCGTCCGCGCACCCATCTGCTTGCACAAATCATACGCCGCCAAAGTCTTGCCGAAACGCGGCTTGGCATTCCACAAAAACTCCGGGCTTTGCCCCGCGTGGCTCGCCATATAGAGCCGCGTCCGCTCGACCGCCTCCGCCTGCTCCGCCCGCAACACATAAGGCACCGCACCCGGCGTCTGCAACACCCCGCGATTGCGGGTAAACTCCCGAAAATGACCATGCGCCACCTCGGGCACAAGATGAAACCACTCCGAATTCCCCTCGCGTTCCACCTCCTTCTTGCCCAAGTAACGATGAAACGCCTTATCGTGAAACACCGTCCCGTCGGCAAAACGCGCCGACTCGTGCCATTCCAGGCAATAGCGCACATCCACCGTCTGCGTCTGCTGGCGGATGCGCACCTCGACATCATCCTGCTCGGTGTAGCCAATCTTCGTCCAGCCCTCGTGTCGCTGCACCTCTGGAGTCGTGTAGGCGTAACACTTCGGCTCAACCTTCTTCGTGCTTCGGATAGAGATGGCGTTCATAGGGCTTATTCCATGGGTTTGATTTTTTCTTCAATAAAGGCAACCTCCTCTGCGGACAAGCCGTACTTGGCGTACAGCTGTCGGTCAATCTCGGCTACAGACCGTGACCAGTCTATATCGCTGGCGGCGGTGAAGTCTTGGAGGGGGACAAAAGTGAAACACTCCTTGTAATTAAAGACAGCCGTTTTCTTAATCCCGACCATTGTCCTAAAATACTTGGTTTTCACATACTTCAATAGATTTTCAGCTTCTGTACAGTTATCGAAGACCCCAATCTGTAAAAATGTTTCCGTGCATATCATCATAGGGGTACCAATCATAGGGGTACTAAAGACTTCGCCAAATACTCCACTACCATTTGCACGAGGTAGAAAAACCTTATAAGAATGGGCGATGTGTATGTTTTTCTTTAAGGCAGAGTTGGGTATATACCTTATGACTCTCTTGTTTTTGAGAAGACCGTGAACCAAATAGTCATCATCTTGTTGCTTTTCTTCACTAATGCGAGAAACGCCTTCCTTGTTCTTCGTAAAGAGATCGGATATGAATCCAAATGGATTCCTCGATGAAACCCATGTATTAAGGTAGATTGTCGATATAGCTTTCGTCTTTTCCAAAATAGATATGAGCTCCGGAAAGCGTATAATGACATTCTCGGCAATGCGGAATGAAGTGAGAACTTTCTTATATGCGCCGTTCTCTGTTATCGTATAATTGACCCTATCGCACGAATACGCTCTATTCCAAACAAAGAAACAAACTCCCCCCTTGATATCAACATTGGGGAACAAATCAGAGGAGTTTGGGTATAAATGAAAGGATTGAAGATGATCCCCCTTCAACATTTCATCAATGAAATGTTGAGTTTCGCGATAGGGCCCATTTTCACCGGACATCCAACGAGCAGGCATCACAAGGGAAACAATTTGACCTATTGCTTGAGATGATCTTACAAAATCAGGATAAATGCTGCGAGTCATCTTATTTTTACTCATTTCCTGATACGGCGGATTACCGATAACAAAATCAAATTTCATGGTGGTGGATAGGTTGAGTTCAGAGAATCGAATCGTTTTTTTGCCGCGCCAGTCGCGGATGAGGCTACGGAGGGGGCGCCTTTCGGCTGTGATGGCGTAAAAATCAAATAAGGAATCCTCGGGCTTCCCCTGTTTCGTGACAAAGGGAGTCGTCGCCGTCAGGCCGTCCATCTGCCAGAGATTCCACGAGAGGATGCGGGCGACTTCCTCTTGTTGGTGTCGGTTGAGGGGGCGTTTCCACAGGTGACGGTGGTACTCGCTAATGCTCAGAAAAAGATTGAGACGGGCGAGAAAGAGGCTGTCGCCCTGGTATTCGTAAGCGTAGGCGCTTTCGAGGGCGCGTTTTGCCCAGTGGAACCAGTCCTCTGCGGTGCAGGTATGCTCGCCGATGATACGCAGCTTGCGGTCGAGGATGCCGATGCGCTCCGCCAAGGGGATGGGGCGACCGTCGGCGGCATCGTAGCGCGAGACGAGAAAGGGGGCTTCGCCGCAGGTGATTTCCAGACAGCGGGCATCGATGTAACGCTCCCACGCGAGACGGCGGCCAGATGCTGTCGTCGGAAAGTCAATCGTCTTGCGCGTCGGCGTCCACGATGGAGCCTCCATGCGGTTAAAGACCTCCTCCCGCCCGAAGTAAACGGCATCGCGGGCGTTGATCATAGCGTTGCACAGCCAGGCAGGGGTAAAGACTTCGGCGGATTTTTTGGTGCGGTCGCGCTGTTCTTCCTGCGTCTTGCGGGTGCGCTCCTGAATCAGATGCACCTGATGGGGGTAGATCTCTTGATCCGCCGCATAGGACTCGCCGTGGGTAGTGTAGGCGTTGCAGGCCCAGCGGATGAAAGCGCCGCTCGAACGGTCGGCGAGGAGAATAGCCACAAGGGAGGCATCGAGTTGCGTCTCTCCCGAAGCCTCATTCCCTCGATGTTTCATCGAGGGAAGTAGAGTATAAATAATGCTCTTAACTTCAATGTTTTGATTCTCAATATATTATATTATTGATCCAGACAAAGAAACAAGAAAAAAAGGAAGAAAATTCTTCTCATTTTTTTCTTGTCATACAGGCATAACTACCGTTCTATTCCATGTTTTTGACAAGTTTCGTTATTTTGGGCTTGATGAAGAGTATTATTTATCCTGTTGCCATGAACACCGACGCTAGCACCGCCCTTGCCCTCCTCGCCTCTCTCCCCTTCTCCCTCACCGATGTTGCTCGTCTCATGCTGGAGCTGGTCGAAGGAAGCGGAGGCTCTTCCGTAAGAAAGAAAGAAGCTCTGCTCCTTCACTGCCGCCGCGTCATCGCCTTGGGGTGCGAAGCCGAGCATCTCGCCACGCAAACGGTCTCCTTCTCCAAAGCCGTGGCAGAAACCCTGCGCGTCAAGGCCGACCGTTCGGCGCTCACCCTGCGCGATATCCGCTCCTTCACGCAGAGGATGATGCGAGATGTGCCCGATCTGGCGGCGCGTCCCATGCGCTCGATGACGACGGCGGACTGTGCGGCTGTGTTGGAGAAAGTCTTTCTTTCACCCTCGCAACGTCGTCATGCGCGGGCGATTCTCTCGGGAGTGTTCACGGTGGCGTGGAAGAAAGGCTGGTGTGCGCATAATCCCGTGCGGCTGGTGGATGTGCCGCGCGTGACGGAGCGGGAGATCGTCCCCCTCCGTATCGAGGAAGTGCGCCGCCTACTGCGGACGGCAGAGAGGGAGGAGTTTTCCCCCTGTGCGGTGGGCGTGGCGATGATGCTCTACGGCGGGATTCGTCCGTATGAGGTGCGGCGTTTGACCTGGGGCGATGTGGATTGGGAGGAGGGGGAGGTGCGGATTCGCCCGAGGCAGAGCAAGACGGGCGGCGGTCGGCAGGTGCCGCTGTCTCGCTCCGTGTTGGCATGGTTGAGGAGTTATTATCCGCAGGGGGCAGAGAGGGAGTCGGTTTTCATCTGTCCGCCAGATTGGAACAGGCGGTGGCGCGCTTTGCGCTCGGCAGCGGGTTTTCAGACATGGCGTCAGGACGTCCTGCGGCATACCTTTGCGTCGTATCATGCGAAGATGTTTCACGATTGGGGGCGTTTGCAGGCGGCGATGGGGCATCGGGACGGGACGCTGTTGCAGACGCGCTATGTGCATACGCAGGGGATTCGAGGATGCGAGGTGCGAGCATTTTGGGAGTTGGCGGCGTGAGAAGGGACGCAAAAAAGCGTTAACGCGGCCGTGCACTGCTCATTCCAAACACTTATTTCCATCCGGAAACATGACGGAGGGAATCCGCAGGAAAATCCCTCCGTTTTTTCAGCAGCTCACCATATTCCACAGGAAATTCTTGACTCTCCAGCCCTCTTGCCTCTTAATTCTTTCGCTTCACGTGCCGTCGTGGCGGAATGGTAGACGCGCTCGACTCAAAATCGAGTTCCAAAAGAGTGTGGGTTCGAGTCCCACCGGCGGTACCAATCAATAAACCCTGGGAGCTAAACGCTCCCAGGGTTTTCTATTATCAGTCGATAACGCTTCATTTCTCAAAGAGACTTCCCCGTAGTAATTTCAGGAAGGAATGAGACGGACTTCCGCACCCAGTCCGCGTCAGACAATGATCTGGCGGTGAAGTCCCGCTCCCCGTAAAGGTTCGAAAAACCATGGACAAACAACCTTTTGACCGGATTGCTCATGAGCGCTGCGCTTAATCGCGGGCGATCAGAAAAAAGAAATGGTTCATACCGCTTTTTCCACCGTCGGATTTTTTAAATCAGCATTTACTCCCGACCTTATGCCGCTGCGGGCAGACAATCCCGGAGCGGCTGCTTTAAAAGTTTGTGTCACCAAGGCGTGTTCGTCTGATACCTCTATTGTATCAGTGGGAGCTATAAAAAAATATTGTCCGGGGTTTTCCGTTTCCAGGATAACCAGAGAAGAAGCGTCGCTAAGAAGCGCATGGATAGTACACGCAGCCGTACAAGTCAGCGCATAGGATGCGCCCGGTATGGTATTCACTTTCATCAAGCAGATTTAGTGCCGGAAACGGGAGAAAAGTCATCCATGCCGATACGTGCACATTTCCTAGCGAAAATATGGGGGAAAGTGAGAAAATGGAGAATAAGAAATGGCTCCGCCCAACAAAATACGCAATAAAATATTTATCTTAAATGAATTAAGAAATAATTACAAACCACCTGCAACCGTACCGCTCAGGAATGTAATGCATTGATAACACCATATCATTTATACATTATCTGCCCACTTTACCTCATCAAAAAAGACCAGTAGCTTAAATCCTAAAACGATTTACAGAATATCAACAACTTGCAACAACACCAGCTCTCCTTTTGGATTCTGCGGGGCAGGCAATCCCTACAATTGGCTCGAATTCACGCAATGCGATACGTATATACAAGAGTATGACTTCGTTGCCAGCTTCTTCATTGGTTGAAACAGTAGCCAATAAAATCAAACAGATGATTCTCAGCGGCAGCCTGGTCAATATCCTGCCCGGAGAAAGAGAACTCGGGCACAGGTTATCCGTAGGCAGGGAAACCATCAGAAAGGCCCTGGCCCTTCTGGAAAGGGATGCATGGATTGCCCCCCCACGCATCAAGGTTCCGAGGCGCATCCTGAAAACTACGGAAGAAGAAACGGTTAAAAATATCTTCTGCCATCCGGTTCAGGAAAAAAAAGAAATTCTCGGATTTCTGACGCCCCAGCCCCTCAAAAGGCTGGCTCAAAGCGTATTGGCGGAGATATATACCATCTCCAAAATTCTGGAGGAAGACGGCATCAGCGTCCGTATCTTTGAAGCTCCCTGGATCTTAGGCAATAACCCGGACAAGAGGCTTGCCAAGCTTGTTACCAAATCCGAATGCGTCTGCTGGATACTTCACCGTTCCTCGGAGCAAACCCAGCTCTGGTTCAAGACGCACCGCATCCCCTGCATTGTGCGCGGCACCTCCTACCAGAGCAGCAACCTTCCCTATCTGGACCGCCACTGGGCGGCCACCACGCATCATGCGGCGCAGCACCTTTGGAACAAGGGGCACCGAACGGTAGGCCTGTGCCTGCCTCCTGATCCGTTGAAGGGCCACCAGCTCATGCAAAAAGGTTTTTTCAGCTTTGCGGAACAGGGATGGAATCCCATCCTGGTTCCCACCCCGTTTGAAACGCCTCTCTTCTTTGAATACCTGGCCAAAGCGTTTAAAGAACATCCGGATATGTCCGCCCTGGTAGCCACACGGGGCAACCAGATCGTTCCCATCCTTTCCTGGGTGGAAGCCCGTTCGCTGAGCATTCCGGATCAGCTCAGCCTGGTCAGCCTGACGTATGAACCCTTCATGGAACGCCTGCTGCCCACGATCACCTATTATGAAGAGAACCAGACAAAAACGGTTCACAAGCTCATACGGATGCTCCGCTCCCTGACAGCCGGGAAAAATATCAAGAGCATTTCCGTCATTCCGGAAATATACCCCGGCCAATCCGTTTCCCTGCACGCACCTTCCGCATAATGCCTTTTTCCGGAAAGGAAAGAATCAAGGGAACAAGAGCACCAACAGTAAAATATCCTGGCAGCAGGCAAAGAAGAATTCCTCCAGAAGACTGAATCTTCTTTCCGGAAACGTATCAGGGATATCCCCGCCATGATTGTTTCCGTACTTCCACGCTCTGCACGTTTTTTCCTCTTTTCATGGCTGCTTTGCTCCCCTGACGGTCTTTCCGGCGCCACCCCTGCATGCGGATGAAATCAACGTCATCCTTATCGGCGGCCAGTCAAACGCCACAGGGCAAGGATATGTCAACAACATTCCTCCCTGCTTCAAGACGGATAAACGGATTCTTCTGTACTATTCCGGCTCCCTCAAAGGGACAGGACCGGCAGAACAGCTTGTTCGCTTGAGCCCGGCATCCGAATCCCCTGACCGTTTTGGCGTGGAACTAAGCCTGGGAACAGCGTTGCAAAAAAAATGGGCCATCATCAAACACGCCCGGAGCGGAAGCAACCTTTTCCGGCAATGGAACCCAGGAAAAACTTCTCAGGATAAGCAGGGGGAAGAATACGTCAAACTGATCCGTACCGTCCGCAACGGAATGGAAGCCCTGAAAAAACAGGGACATGCTCCTGTCCTGAAAGCCATGGTGTGGCAACAGGGGGAAGGAGACGCAAAGGACATTGCCGGCATCAAAAACGCTTTGTCTTACGGCGCCAACCTGAACAACCTGATTAAACGCATCAGAGCGGATCTGGAAGCCCCCGGTCTGGCCTTTATCTACGGCAGCGTTCTTCCCGTGCCCGCTCCGGCCCGTTTTCCGGGCAGGGAAGAAGTGCGGCAGGGGCAAAAGGATGTGGCGGAAGAATCCCGTACCTCCCTCTCCGTCAACAATGCGGTTTATGTCCCCGCAGACGATCTCCAGCTGCGCAGCATGGACTTCCGCACCCCCTATCCCACGGATACCGTCCATCTGGGCACGCATGGAATTCTGGCCCTGGAAGAACGCTTTGCCTCCGCATTGGAAAAGCTCTGGAGACAAAAAAACTGACACCCCGGCTCTTTTTTCTTCCCCACTTTCTCCAGCCCCGCCAGCCCCATCCGGAAAACCAATAATGTTTGACATCCCTCCGGGCTGCGGATAGGTTTGACTATCATTTCATTTCCTGCCTCCAACGCCGTTGAAAGGGGGCGCAACACAACTCTCTCATCCATTATTGCCCATGAACCCATTGAAAGGAGCATGTATCATCGGCCAGTCCGGAGGCCCCACCGCCGTCATCAATGCCAGCGCGCTGGGGGCTATTCAAGCCGCCCTGCAAAGCGAACAGGTCACGCGCGTGCTGGGAGCCGCCAACGGGATTGAGGGAGTGCTCAAGGAACACCTGTTCGACATGGCCCGGGAGGATCCCGAAGAACTGGAGTTGCTCAAATATACTCCGGCCTCGGCCCTGGGTTCCTGCCGCTACAAGATGGCAGCCCCGTCCGCGGATGATACGGATTACCGCCGTCTGCTGGAGATTTTCCGAAAATACAACGTACGCTACTTTTTCTACAACGGGGGCAACGATTCCATGGATACCTGCAACAAGATATCCAAATTCATGCAGCAGTCCGGTTACGAATGCCGCGTCATCGGAATCCCCAAAACCATTGACAATGACCTTCACGGCACGGACCACTGCCCCGGCTTCGGTTCTGCCGCCAAATTTATCGCTACCTCCTGCATGGAAGTTCACCAGGACCTCCGCGTGTACGACAAGGGACGCGTCACCATTGTGGAAATCATGGGCCGCCACGCCGGCTGGCTGGCCGGATCCGCAGCCCTGGCCACGTATGCGGGAGCAGGTCCGGACTTGGTTTACCTTCCGGAAGTTCCCTTCCGCATGGAGGAATTCTGGCAGGATGTGGACCGGATTTACAGGCAGAACGGCAGCTGCATGGTCGCCGTCTCGGAAGGCGTGCAATATGCAGACGGCCGCTTTGTTGCGGAATCCGGAGACAGGGACGTCTTCGGCCATACGCAGCTGGGAGGCCTGGGAGCCATGCTTGCGGAATCCGTCAAGCGGCAAACCGGGGCCAAAGTCAGAAGCATTGAACTCTCACTCCTCCAGCGCTGCGCCTCCCATGTCGCCTCCAAAACGGATATCGATGAAGCGTATATGGCGGGAAAAGCCGCCGTGGAAGCCGCCATTTCCGGCCAGACGGATAAAATGGTAGCCTTTGAACGAATCACGGAGAACGGCATTTATTCCTGCAAGACTAAATTGATAGGTCTGGGAGAAGTGGCCAATGTGGAAAAACTTGTTCCCCGCGAATGGATCAACGCCCGCGGCAATGGCGTGGAACAGCCGTTCATTGATTACGTTCTTCCCCTGATCCAGGGAGAAACGGCCATGCAAAAGGAATGTTCCCTGCCCCGCTTCGCGAAACTCAGGAAAGTGCCGGCAAAGCCGGAACAGCGGTAGCAGTTTCTTCAGGGAAGCGTTTTTCCTCATCAACCCGTCCGGAACTGCCTGCCCCACGCTCTTGCAGGTAAAATCCGGCCGGGGCTCTTCTCCCCGCCCGGTCTCTTGAAAAGGATGAAGGGAAAGCCGGCGCAGCGGTTTCATTCATAAACGGGAAAAAACATTTCCATGGCAGGAATACTCTTTTCCCCTTATCCATAACACACAGTTTTACCATTTCGGAATCCTCCGCTTATAGGAAACCGCATCTTTTTCACCAAATGAAAATGGAGTCGGTTTTTCCCCATATTTGTTTATGGGACAATGCTTTTTAAACATATCAAAAACAAATAGAAAGAAACAGGTAAACAAAAAATCTTGCAGGCAAGGATGGAAAAAGGCTAGAATAATAAAGGAGTTCAACATTCAGCTTCTATCGTTTCGCGGCGCAAAACTGCTTGTTTCCGGATACTTTTCAGGAAATCGGCATGGAATCGCTCCCCGCTTGCCTATCCAAGTTTTTCCCGCATGCCATGCTCGATTATCTGTTTCAACATTTTTATTCAACGCTGGCCATCTTCTCTTTTTGCATTGCCATTCTGATTCTGAGAGCCCTCGGCAAACGCAGCATTTTCTGGATTCCCGTCTCCACGGCCCCTTTAGGCTGCATAACCTTCCTGGCTGTCTTTCTCCTGCTGACGGCGTTCATTATTGGAACATTCGGCTTTTTCACCACAATTCCCATAGCGGAAAATCTGGCTTTTGCCCTGGCATGGCTGGCAGCCATGGCTGCCGCTCTGACCGTTATTTCACGCCTGACCGGCTATTACCTGCGGCAGGAACCAGCCGCAGGCAGGCATTATCCGGAGGAATATGGAAAAATGCTGTCAGCCCAGCTCCGGAACAAAGGCATCCTGCTATTCGCCATCATCGGCATCATCAGCTGCGCCATTGACATCATTACGTTCCCCTTCCCGATTCCGGAACTCCCTCCGGGGTCGCCCCTGTCTGCCTCCACCATGATTCCCCTGCCGCCGGAAGTACCTTTTGAAGTATGCATCTCCTCCCGTGTTACGACCAGGTTTTCCGGAGAATGCGACTTTGACGCGACCGTCCGGAAAAAGGGTGGCGGCAAACACGTTTTCCCCGCCATTTTGATCAATCCCGGAGGGAGAAGCGCCGTTACCATTTACAGGCTGTGGCCGGAGGACAAGCATCATCAGGGCAGCCTGGTTTTCACTAACGGAATACAAAGCTGCCTGCTTAATATGGATACCATGCAGATGAAGTCCCTGAACGGCCCCGCTTCCAATTATCCTCCTCCCTCCAGTGAAGACCTGTCCGGAGAAGATATGAATCTCCGCCTGGAAACGGTAGGACTGTACAGGGGGCTTTCCTTCGTACGCGGAGCGGAACACTCGGCTACAACGCGTTCTTATATTCTGAAAATTCTGGAAAACATGCAGGCGCGGGCGGAACGCCTTAAAGAAGCCACTGACAGGAACTCTTCCGAATCCTTAACCAAGTAACAAGCGGGCTTACTGTTGACTCAGCCAGGACGCTTCATCCCCGGCGGCGAATTTTCAACTATTCCTTTTCCCCGTGCCGGATGCCCAGGGCATCCAGAATTTTTTCATACCCCGTCAAACGCCTCCGGAAATCCTGAAAATTTTTATCCTCCTTCCGGGTCCACCCCGTCTCCGCATAAGCGGCAATACGGGGAAATACATGACGGTGCAGTTTCTCCACGTCCGCAATCCATTCTGTCCAGACCTGGCAACCCAGCCCGATGACATTCTTCTGCTGCTCCGGATTCAATCCCGCAAAAACGGGCTCAAAAGAATAGGACTTGGACAGAGGGAGCTTGTCATACCCTTTGTTAATGTAAGTCATGTGGGAAGTGGAATTCACCACCTGGCGGCCTTCCCTGATCGCCTTGGCGGCAATTTTATCGGACCCATACCAGAAATGAATGATAGCACTTGCATCCAGTTTGCCGAGCGCCGCTCCCCGGCCGCCGTCATTGTGCACGTCGGACCCCAGGATTTCATTCCACCCCATCATCCGGCGCCCCCTCTCAGCCAGCATGCCGGAAATCCGATTCGTAAACATGATTTGAAGGTCGGGAAAAGTCTTAATGCCCTTTTTCTTCATGAACGCTTCAATGTGGGGCACGCCTTCCCAGTACTTTTTGTACCGCACCTCGTCACCGCCGATGTGAATGATACCTCCGGGAAACAGGGAAGCCAGCTCTGTCATGATGTCTCCCAGGAACTGGTAGGCACGTTCGCTGGTGGGATCAAACGCTGCTCCGTCATTGAAACTCACGGGCACTTCCGCGAGAGGCCTGGCGGACAATTTCAACTCCGGATAGGAAACGATGGCGGCGGCGGAATGGCCCAGAATATCTATTTCAGGAACAATCGTTATGTTCCTGTCGGCCGCATACCGGACAATGCGCCTGACCTGTTCCTGCGTATAAAAACCTTCATGAGGCCTGCCTTCATACTTGCCGCTCCCCCACGTCTCTATCTCCGTATCTCTTCTCTTGCCTCCCACGGATGTCAGTTTGGGATATTTTTTAATCTGGATGCGCCATCCGGCATCATCCGACAAATGCCAGTGCAGGACATTCATTTTCAGGAGCCCCATTTGGTCAATCAGCCTCTTCACCTCCTCCTCTCCAAAAAAATGCCGTGCTTCATCCAGCATAAAGGCTCGCCAGGCAAAACGGGGATAATCCAATATGGAAAAAGGCTTCACCGCCACATTCCAACTTACGCTCTTTTTGTCCACGCCATTGTTGAAAAAGGCGGCAGGCAGCATCTGCGCCAGACTTTGCCCTGCATAATAAACTCCTTTGGGAGTCGCGGCGCTGATGACGATATTTCCGGGAGCCGCTTCCAAACGGTATGCCTCCGGCCCGTACTGCTTCAGGGCAGCGTCCTTCACAACGCGGATTATTCCCGTACCGCCAGCCCCGTCCAGAGCCAATCCGGTTCCGCGTGACAAAAACTGCTGCAACAAGTGAGCCTGGCGCCGGAACTCCCCGTCCTTCTCCTTGCATACAATGCGCATTCCTTCATCCAGCTTCACGGGCGTTGCCGCCCCCTTGGCCTCCACCCTCACGGACACGGGCCAGGGTATTATCTGATCCTGAGCATTCACGACCGCGCCGTATAAGCCGGAAAACAGAAAAAGAAACACATGGGAAACATGTCTGAACATCATGTTCAATATACACTGTTTTTCCCAGGAATCTTTTCTTTTCTCCCCTGCTTCTCTTCCACCCGTCAAAACCGGGGTGCAACCTCCTCTCCACGATGTGCCGTCGAGCCGGGCCGCCTGAAATGCCATCAGGCTCCCCTTGCCTTCCTTTTACCGGCGGCGTATGATGGGCATCATGAAAAAAGACGACACCCCGGGCCTGTTTTCCGCCTTCGCGGACCGCCCTCTGGCGGACCGCCTGAGGCCGTCCGCACTGGAAGACATCATGGGCCAGGATCATCTGCTGGGGGAAGGAGGACCTCTCCGGCTCATGGCGGACTCCGGCAAGATGACCAGCTTTATTCTGTGGGGGCCGCCCGGCTGCGGAAAAACCACGCTGGCGCGCATTCTGGCGACGCGCACGTCCATGCATTTCGCAGCTCTCTCCGCCGTCTTCTCCGGCATGGCGGATTTGAGAAAAGCCTTTGACGAAGCGGCCAGGCGCAGGGAATACGGCCATGGGACCCTCCTGTTCGTGGATGAAATACATCGGTTCAACCGCGCCCAGCAGGACGGTTTTCTGCCATATGTGGAAAACGGAACCGTTACGCTGGTGGGGGCCACTACGGAAAACCCCTCCTTTGAACTGAACAGCGCCCTCCTCTCCCGCTGCAAAGTCTTTGTCATGCACTCCCTGGACGCCCCGGCTCTGGAAAGCATCATTGAACGGGCGGAAACCCTTCTTCAGCGAGAACTGCCGCTCGCGCCGGAAGCGCGCGCCACCCTGATAGAACTGGCAGACGGAGACGGACGCTACCTCATTAACCTGATGGAAAGCGTCTTTGACCTCTGCAAGCCCGATGAAATGCTGGGCACGGACGCACTGCTGAAAATTGTCCAGCAGCGCGCCCCGGTTTACGACAAGGACCGGGAAGGCCATTACAACCTCATCAGCGCCCTGCATAAATCCCTGCGGGGGTCGGATACGGACGCAGCCCTGTACTGGGCCGCACGCATGCTCGAGGGCGGGGAGGACCCTCTCTACCTCCTGCGCCGCCTGACCCGTTTCGCCATGGAGGATATCAGTCTGGCAGACCCTGCCGCACTTCAAATGGCCATTGCCGCGTGGGACACCTATGAACGCCTGGGCTCTCCGGAAGGAGAGCTGGCGATTGCTGAACTGATTATCTACCTGGGCTGCGCCCCCAAATCCAACAGCGCCTACACCGCGTGGGGAGCGGCACGGAAAGCGGCACGGGAATACGGGTCCCTGATGCCCCCGGCACACATCCTCAACGCGCCCACCAAACTAATGAAGGAACTGGGCTATGGAAAGAATTACGCATACGATCATGACGCGCCGGACGCTTTCTCCGGGCAAAACTACTTTCCGGACAACATGCCCCGCCGCCGGTTCTACAGGCCGCCGGAACGGGGTTTTGAACGGGAAATCAATAAACGCCTGGCCTATTGGGACAAACTGCGCCGCCAGCGGACGGAAGAAGACGCCGGAAACTCCGGTACGCGCAGTAACAGGAAAAAGCCTCCTGTTCCGGAAAAACGGGAACCCTCATGACGCATCCGCCGGCCATACGGCCACTTCCGCAATTCCCTGCCCCGGAGACAGACGGATGCGTACGTACCTGGCGCCGGTCCCTTCCGGACACATTGCGGTCAGCTCCGTCCCATCCTTGCGCAAAACGGCTTTAATGTCTTTCCAGCTATTTCCGTCCCTGCTGACCTGAACCGCGGGAGCCGGCCCCTTCCAGCTTCCGGCGGCCTTCACCTCCACCCGGTCCAGGCGGAATTCAAACTCCATGTCCAGCTGCCACCACGGCGCTTTGTCTTCCTCGGACGGATGCCATGCGGAAACATCGTCACCGTCGGAAGCCTTCATCGCCTCCTGAAATCCGGAGGAAGCGGAACAGGGCCTCAATACAGCCAAATTGGCTTTCTCTCCGGATTCGGGCCGTCCGTACCGCGCCAGCTGGATATCCCTCTCCTTTGCGCTAAAACGCTTGTAGGGCCTTTCCCGCGTTTCCGCGCTCCTGCCCGCTACGTAAGCCGGAGCATTCCGGCAAACGATTTGGAGGCTATCCCCCTTCAATCCGGGAGAAGACGCCCTGATCACTGTCTTCCCGGCATAATAAGACCGGAACTCAATCGCCGCACAGCCGTCAATCAAATCAATATCCGTTCCGGGCGTGAACGTAATGCTTTTGCCGGTGGGGAACTCCCCGGGTCCCGATTCCACCGTAAGCGTTACCGGCACGGCATTGGATATCTGCCTCCCGGCGGCGTCCGCCACTTTCACGGTCACATGCACGTCATCCGTGCCGTCCACCGGGTTGATAACTTTCTTGTCCGCGGACAGCTTCACCTGTGCCGGAGTCCCCTCCACAGGCCACTCCGGAGGAGGAATATTCCTCAACGCGTTCCTGTACCAGTACCAGGCCCGCTTGGGAATGCGGAAGTAATCCACAATGCCCATGCGCCCTCCGGAAGGCCAGATGCTGCCGTGGTCAAAGCCGCACCAGACCGCCTCTCCCACGCGCCAGGGATAGCGAATCCCCGCTTCCTTATCCTTTTTCATATCCCCCCAGCCAGGAGCATACACCCCCGGCCTCCGGCAGCTCACGGAACCATACTCCGTCACCATGCTGGGCCTGCCGGGCGTCTTCACGTGAGAGCCGTCCCCGTTAAAGGCGGCCATGTCCCCCAGCTTGTCAAAATTTCCGCGCTGCCCGCCCCCGGCGCACACGGGGCGTGTCGGGTCCAACTCCTTCACCAAGGTAATGAGCCTGTTGCACAAAGCCCTGGCCTCCGGCGCATGCCTGGTAAAAAACGGTTCATTGCTGATGCTCCAGATGACGATGGAAGGATGGTTGCGGAATTGCAGCACCATCTCCCTCACCTGGCGCATGCAGCTTTCCTCAAACGCAATACGGTCCTTCTTTTCCGCTGGATAGGCATCGCAATTCCAGTACCTGTCATGCTCCTTGAACCCGCCCATTCCCCAGAAAACGCCTTCATTCAGCATGCACATGCCCTCCCGGTCGCAAGCATCCAGAAAAGCCTGGGAATGAGGGTAATGGGAGCCGCGGATGAAATTAAACCCGGCGTTCTTCATCAGCCGCACATCACGGCGGGCCCCGGCGTCCGTCACGGCATCCCCCCACCCGGCGTGGTCCTGGTGCACATTGGCCCCCTGCAGATAAACAGGTTTCCCGTTAATCAGCATGCCCCGATCCGCCGTCACCTCCAGAGTACGGAACCCCAGGGGATTTTCAGCCCGGTCCAGCACCTGCCCCTTCCCGTCCAACAATTCCGTCGTCACACGGTACATATTGGGGGCCGCGGGGCTCCACAACCTGGGGGAAGCCAGAGGAGGCAGGTCAGCCTGTACGCGAAACTCTTCCCCGGCCCTCAGTTCCGCGTCCTTCTCTCCCCGCAACACCACGCGGCCGCTTTGCTCCTCCCGCACAGTATGCCGCACCGTCACTTTCCTCACGATCCCGGTATCATTCTTCACTTCCGTCAAAATCCGGACCTTCCCGCGGGCCGCCGTCACCTCCGGCGTCTGAACCCATACTCCGTGCGCGGGCAGATACACGGGAGAACACACGTGCAGATGCACGTTCCGGTACAGTCCTCCGGAAAAAGTATGCTCCCCCGCCCGCGGCGCAATGCGGGGGCTCCAGCGGTTATCCACCCGTACCTCCACCCAATTCTCGCCGGGTTTCAGGAAAGGCGTCAAATCCGACCGGAAGGCCGTATATCCCCCTTCATGCCTTCCCGCAGTCTTCCCGTTCACCTTCACCTCCGCCACCTGGAAAGCTGCGCCGCAATCCAGAAACACCTTCTTCCCCTGCCATTCCTCCGGCATGACAAGCTTCTTGCGGTAGGAGCCGAGCCCCGTGTAAAAGGAATCGGACATAAAGTAGGGCAAACTGAACGTATGGGGCAGATGAACCGTCTGCCAGCCGCTCTTTCCGGGCTCGTCCTCAAGCCGGAACTCCCAGCCGCGATTCCAGATCATCCTCCCGAACGGGGATGAAGCTTTTTCCGCAGAGGAAACGCCTGTTTCCGCTCCGGCCATGGAAAAACACAGGGCAGCGCCCAGCATGCAGGCCATCATCTTGCGCATGCGTATGTTACCATTCCGCCATGCTCTTTCTTTCATTTAAAAAACATTTCCGCACCCTGAAAAGCCCGTAACAACAAGCCGTGCACCCCGGAAAAGGCTCACGGCTGGAAAACTTCTCCATCCGGGAAGCAACGCAAAACGTCTGCCGCTCCGTTACTGGGTAATGATATTCAGCTCCGCAACAGTGGCGCTCTGTTCCCCGCCCCTCACCGGAGACCGGGCGTCAAGCTTGAAGTAGCGTGCCTCCACAGGCCTACCGAAGTCGATGCGCTGAACAGCCGGATCCTTCCGGATATAATGGTAGGAGAACTGGCCTTTTTTCACTTCCCTCCAATTCTGACCGTCATCGGAAACGGAAAACGTGTACTGGCTGATGAGGCCCTTGTCCTTGTCCATTCTGGGCGTGTAGATAAATCCGGTAAACTTCATTCTGGTTCCCATATCCACGGCAATGGAGTGGGGGAACCCCGGCAGGCCGTTCGTATAGGATGTATGCCAACAGGTATCCGGATTCCCGTCAATGGCAAAATGGGCGAAACCGGTATCCGGCTCTTCCGAAGAAGCGCTTAGAATTTTCCATTCGCCCTGCCCCTTGACGAGGGGGAACTTCCTCTCTCCGGGAGACGTGGAAGGAACCTTGCCGGACTTCACGGAGGCAGCCCAGGCCCTCACTTCCCCTTCGGGAAGCTTGAAGGGATTCCGGTACGTTTTTTCCGGCCCCTTGTTGACGGAATACTTTATCTCCGCCTCGGGCGTAGAGGAAGTCAGACTGACCATGCCGTCCCCATCCCGTTCAATGACAGGGGAATGGGGAACGACCAGCCCCGTGCGCGCCAGATTCAGCAGGGCGGACGAGGGAGCCAGCACAAACCCCAGGGCTATGGCCCCGCTCAATGTCTGGTACTTAGCCAGCGGGCGGGGCCCGCAGGAAGAGCCACCCAGCCCCATCTGGAAAGCATCCAGATTCACAATCACTTTATTTTTCTCCGGCAGCCTGTCCAGACTCCTGGCATCGTTAAGCTCCTTCGGCGTATAACGCAGGACGGAAACCTCCAGCGGAGCCCTGGGAGAGGAGGCTCCCACCCACAGAGCCTGGTCCTCTTGGGGTTTGGACAAGGCTATCCAGTCCGTTTCCATGCGATTGCCCATATCCTGGGGCCGGGAATAAGCAAAAAACATATCGTCCACGGAAGTGCGGAAAATGTCCTTCCAGCAGCTCGTGCGGCGGTCCCGGTAATTATCCCACGGTCCCAGCCCCAGGTACTCTACCCGGTCATACGCGGCAGGCATCCCGAAAGTGACGCCCAGCCGGAGGAGTTCTTCTCCCTTGGCGGAGGGATACATTCGGACGGAAGCATTGATAATGCCGTTGCCGAAAACCGTCCACGCGACTTCCCCGGAAAAGGCAAGCTCGGAACCTTTCGTCCGGAACTGTGCCGTGATTCGGGCCACGCCGGGGGAAATGACGGCAGCTTTAACGTCGGAATATTCCGCTTTCATATTCTGCATCTTCATTTTCCCTTCAACCTTGCTCCTGATCCAGGCATCGTTATCCACCGGAGAACGGTACGCCTGGAGCTCCACCGGATAGCCGGGCAAAATCAAATCCCGGCCGCCATACCGGAGGGAGGAAAGCATCCCATTTTTGAAGGAGGCGGAAAAACCTTTTCCCTGCACGACCACGGAATCCCCCTGAAGCACGGAAACAGCAGGCAGCGCCGCCGGGGGAGGCACGGAAACCTCCTTCTCTGCAGATGCCGGAAACCACTCGTAAGCTTCGCACTCATTCACCACATGTTCCAGTTGCTTGGCGGAAAGTTCCTTCACGTCTTCCGGGAGCTTGAACCGGGCATCCGCCAGAACCATCAGGGAACCGGTCCGCATAGCGGCTGAAGGCAGATTAACCGTTGCGGATTTGCCGGGGGGGACCTCCGGCAGAACCATGCGCTCCACGGCATGGCCGCCTCCGGGAACAAGGGATACCAGATAAAGCGTATAACCTTTCAAAGGCTTATGGAAATATTTGTTGCGAACGGACAGGGAACCGTCCTTGCGCTCAAAAGCCATGTACTGGTATACTTTCTTCACCTCCTTCGTCTTGGCCGTGGTGTTCCGGTTGCCAAGAATAATGCCGTTGTCGCAGAAATTGGCCTGGTTGGGCCTGTCTCCGAACATGCCGCCGTAAGCCTGTGTTACTCCCTTGAAAGGGGCGGGCTTGTAAATGCCGTTTCCGTCAGGATTGGCGCGGAGGGACTGGTCCACGAAATCCCAGATGGCTCCGCCCACCATGCGCGGGGAAGACTCGAAGGCATCCATGTACTCCTTGAAATTACCCAGGGCATTCCCCATGGAGTGGGCATATTCGCACACGAAAAAGGGGCGGGAAGTTTTCTGCTTCCCCCAGTTTTCCACCCGGTCCACGGGCGGATACATGGCGGAATCCATATCCACGGCCTTGTGGCCGTGCGGAAATTCGCAGTAATGGAGGGGCCGCGTAGTGTCATAAGCCCTGATAGCCGCCGCTGCCGCCTCAAAATTGGGACCGTTGCCGGACTCATTGCCCAGGGACCAGAAAACAATGGAAGGGTGGTTCTTGGAACGATGCACCATGCTCATATTGCGCTCCACATGGGCTTTCTTCCAGGAAGGCTTCCGGGAAATATCCATGCTGCTATTGCGGATGCCGTGGGCTTCACAGTTGGCCTCGTCCATCACGTACAGGCCGTAGCGGTCGCACAACTCATAAAAATAAGGATGATTGGGATAGTGGGAACAACGGACGGTATTGATATTATGCGCCTTGATAATCTGCACGTCCTTTTCCATCACTTCCCGCGGAATGGCGCGCCCGTAATCAGGATGGGCTTCATGGCGGTTGACCCCCTTGAACTTGACGGCTCTGCCGTTAATCAGCACGGCACCGTTATCCGCAATCTCCACGGAACGGAACCCGATATTGACGGAACGGGTATCTTTTCCATTCAGAGAATAAGTCACCCTGTACAGGTTGGGCGTTTCCGCCGTCCATGGCTTCACACCGGGAAATTTCCTGTTCAGGGAAATCTGCACCTCGCCTCCGGAGGGAATGGGGGGAACCTCCAGCGTTCCGGAATCCAGCCTTCCCCTGTTATCCGTCTGCACGCGGCCGGAACCGTTCCTGCCCTCCCAGTTCAATTTGGTGGAAATCCCGTCGATGGAATAATTCAGCTTCATGCCGGCGGGAATATCCTTTTTACCGGAATTGCGGATGGTGAACGTTCCGTCCAGTACCCCGGTTGTGTAATCCTCCCTGTCCAGTCCGGCCTTCAGGAACAGGTCACGCACGTGCGTCTGCGGCTGGGCAAACAGGGTCACGTCCCGGAAAATGCCGGAAAGGCGCAGGAAATCCTGGTCCTCCAGGTAAGAACCGTCGCTCCAGCGGTATACTTCCACGGCAATCGTATTCCTGCCGGGCCTGACATGGGGAGTAAGGTCAAACTCCGCCCCTGTATAGGAATCTTCGGAATAGCCGACTTGACGGCCATTTACCCACACATAAAAGGCGGACTCCACCCCGTCAAACCGGATCACCACCTGCTCTCCCTTCCAGGAAACGGGCAAATTGAAATCCCGGCGGTAGGAACCCACGGAATTACGCTCCCTGTACGCCGGCCAGTTCTTGGGCGGTTCCCCCATTACCTTGGGAGGATTCGGCTTGAATGGATAGGGAACATTCGTGTAAATGGCCGTTCCATAACCGTAAAGCTGCCAGTTGGAAGGAACCTTGACCGTATCCCATCCGGAAACGGAATAGGAGGGATTGAAGAAATCGGCAGGCCTCTCGTCCGGAGTCATGGAAAATTTGAACTTCCAATCCCCGTTCAAGCTCAACGTTTTATCCGATGCCGGAAAAACGGAGGCTCGGGGAGCCTCCTTATTGATTCCCGTCACCTCTTCATTTTCCCAATCCGGAACATCCCCCAGCAGGGGAAGAGCCGGAGCCAGACACATCACGGAAAACAGAAACGCGCGTACCGTCTTCATCTCGGAATGAATATGGAATTGCTTACTTATACTTTTTCAGGGACGGATCCTGATAACGCTCTGAATCCTTCTTCCCGTCACCTCCGGCAGGGTTCAACGTCCACTTGCAGGAATCCGTGTACGTTTTCCCTCCTATGGAAGCCGTGGCCGTAATAGTGTTGACGCCGGGCTTGAGAGTCACTTCCGGCCAGACGGCGCGCTTCAAATCATCCGGTTTGACACTCCCAACGGGCTTCCCGTTGACGCTCAGCTTCACCACGGAACCATTGCTGTAAACCTTCACGGGCACCGTTTTTTCCGTACGTTCCGCAAACCTGCGGGATGTGATGTATACGGTAGGACGGGGGCTCCAGTTGGCCCTGTAGAAAAAATAGGCGTCCTTGGGCGTCTTGCGGTCATAGGTCACCAGCCCCTTGTCGTTAATGCCGGGGCTTTCCCCCTCAAAACGGGAAGAGGAACCGAAGTCAAACATGTTCCAGACAAAGGCCCCCCACACCTCCGGCCTTTCCCTGATGCACCTGTAATTGACCTCATGCGCATGGGACTGCCATTCCTCCGGATGCCAGAATCCGGTGGGAGACGGTCTTTGGGCCGGATTCTCATGCATGTCCACGCTGGCGCCGTGACCATACTCACTGACGGCAATGCCCATCTTGCCGCCATAGTCGCGGATGTAGCCGTTCAGGTTGCCCTTCATGGTTTCGGGCCCTCCTCCGTACCAGCCGGGATACGTATTGAATGCGATGTGGTCAGGAATATTGTTCAGTTTTCTGCGGCCCGCCTGATTGCTGGCCCCCACGGTCATGCGGGAGGGATCAGTCTCCTTCACGAACTTGTTCAATTCCGTCAACTCAGCTTCCATGTCCACTCCTCTCGTGGCAGCCTCGGGCTGGTGTCCGATTTCATTGAAAATTCCCCACATGCAAATGGAGGGATGATTCCAATGCTGGAAAATCATCTCCCGGGCCTGGAGGCGGTTATTCTCCCGGAACTCCGGCGTATCCCACACCAGGTTGACATTGGGGACCTCGGACCAGACAATCAGCCCCGCCTTGTCGCACAGGTCGTAAATATTGGTGGATGCGGGATAGTGGCCCGTTCTAACCCCATCCGCCCCCATATCCGCAATCAGCCTGATATCCCGCGCCTCATCTTCCGGGGAAAGGGCCCACCCCTTCCCCTCCATATCCTGATGGCGGCTGACCCCCTTGATCTGCATGGTCTTTCCGTTCAGGACAAAACCTTCCTTGGGATTGACGGAAACCGTCCTCAGTCCCAGCGGCTGCACCAGCTCATCCGTCTGGCCATCTGCCGTCCTGATGGAAGTTTTCACCTGGTACAGGTAAGGATTCTTCACTCCGTTCCAGAGTATGGGATTGGCGATTGCCAGCGTTACGGGAACCTCCAGTCTATTCTTTTCCCCGGCGGCGGCCTTTACCGTCTTCCCGGCTACCTTCCTGCCCTTCATGTCCAGGATTTCCACGGCAACATCCACATCCCCGGCCTTTCCGTCCGAATTGAGAAGGGTCTTCACTTCCACCTCGGCCTTGGATTTGCTTAAAGACTTTGTCGTGATGAAAACGCCGGGAGAAGCATAAAAAAGAGGATCAATGCAGACACCGTCCGTCTCAATCAGTTCAATGGGCCGGTACAGCCCGCCGAACATGGAAAAATCCCCGCGCTGGGGGGCGATATGATTACGCTGCGTGTTGTCCACCAGAACGGAAATCGTATTGGAGCCTTTTTTCAAAAGGGGCGTTATTTCATAACAGAAAGCCGTAAACGCCCCCTCATGGCTGCCGGCAGGCTTCCCATTGACGGAAACCTCGGAAACAATGCTGGCTCCCCCGCCGCGGATGAAATACCTCTTGCCCGGCCTGGGCTCCACCGGAAGCGTGCGCGAATAAACGGCCGGCCCGCGGCGGTAGGCGTCACTGTTGACGGATTTGGCGTCTTCCCGCTTCCCCTGAGCACCATTGGCGGCATCCTCTGCGTTCCATGTATGGGGCACCGTCACTTTTTCAGCAGGCTTCCCGTTAAAACTGAAATCCCAGGAACCGTTCAGGGGATAAACCTCACGGGCGTCCGCCGCGAAAAAAGACCCCAATACGCAGCAAAGGCCGACACATGATACGTTGAAAGAATGAATTCTGATGTTCATGGTACAGAAAAGCAGTACCTACCATATACGTTCAGCCATATAAAATACTTTCATCCGGCCGTTCCTTTACCCCTCTTCCGACAGAAATATACTCATGCCGGACAAGTCACGTCCATCTTGACATTCAGCACAGGGAGCCGCGCTTTCTAACATTTTCGGTTCCTGCACCATCAGAAACTTTGATTTTGCGGCCGGTTCAAAGAAAACATAAGTAACAACATATCCTTGACGGTTACGCGTTTTCTAGTGGAAAGCATAAGTTTTCCCCATTATAAGGATAGCCTTTTTCATTAAAACCGTGTTTGGACAAACACGAGAAATGAACATGAAAAAAGCACCGAATACAAACAAATTGAAATATGTCGGAGCCGCACTTCTGGAGGGGGAATCAGTCACCCTGATCCAGGCTGCAAGGCTGGTATTGGAAATCAAGGAAGCCCTTGGAGATGAAATCTGTACCATTACCCGGTGCCGGGAAGTCGTCTCCCTGGGATTGAACGCCATTAAAAACAAACATCAAACCGTCAGTTTCGGCACGGCGGCCGTGGAATGCCTACGTTCCAAAAGCCACCGCCGTCCCCGGACGCTGACGGACATCAGGAGCATCATCCACAAGCTTAAAAAGAGCAATCCGGAACTGGAACACACCTCCCTGCGCAACCTGAGCGTGGAGGAATGCCAGAACATCCTGATGAATACCTTTACCACATCCCGGCAGAGGCACAAAGCGAGGCTCATCTTGAGCGGAATTTTCTCGTTCTCCGTCAAACGCGGATGGTGTGACGAGAATCCCATCCTCCGCGTAGACACGCCTTTTCTGCAGGAGCAGGAAATCCCCGCTCTGACGCTGAAGGAAATAACTCAGCTTCTCAAGGCAGCCATGGAAGAATTTGACGGAAGCTGCGCAGCCGGAGCGGCGCTGATGATCTTTGCAGGAATCCGCCCGCAGGAAGTGGAACGCCTGCTCTGGGAAAACATCGCTCTCCGCGACGGCTGTATCATTCTGAACTCCAAGCATACCAAAACCGGAGGCGCCAGGCACGTCACCATCCTGCCCGTGCTCGCCAAATGGCTCAAATTCTGCCGTGACAGGACCAAACCCGGACCCGGAACTCCCATCTGCCCGAAAGGGTGGACAATCAAGTGGCGCAAAATCCGGAAAAAAGCCGGCTGGGGAGGAAGAAAAAAATCATGGGTGCCGGACTGCCTGCGGCACACCTACGCCAGCTACCACGCCAAGCACTTCAAGGACTACAACCTGTTGCAAATGGAAATGGGGCACCGCTCCTCCTCCCTGCTCCGCACACGGTACTTGAACATGAAAGGCATCTCTCCGCAAACGGCCACGCGCTTCTGGGCCCTGACGCCAGCCAAGGTCATTGAAGAAACGAAACCGCCGGAAGAACCGCTGGTCTCCTGATCCGCAACAAAGGAAAACGCGCCGGCACGGGACAGACGCTCCCTGTTGAAGCAAAAGACAAGACCGTTTCCTACAGTTCGTAATAAGTGTATCCATTCAATCCGGAACGGAACACTTCCAAGGCTCTCCGGCGTTCGGACGGAGATATTTTCCCCTCGGCTACGGCTTGCTCCGCAAACGTGCGGAACTTGTTGATCAACTCCTTGGGATCATACTCCACGTAGGAAAGGACATCGGACACCGTATCGCCCTCCACTTCATGGGTATAAACGGGGCGGCCGCCTTCCAGATGCACGCCAACCACATTCGTATCTCCCAGCAGGTTATGCAAATCCCCCAAGGTCTCCTGATAGGCTCCTACCAGGAATACGCCTATGTAATAATCGTCCTCGCCGGGTTTGATGGCATGCAGGGGGAGGGCGGTTGCCACGTCCTCACGGTCAATGAAATGGTCTATCTTTCCGTCGCAATCGCACGTGATGTCTGCCAGCACGGCCTTATTCGTGGGCCGTTCATTCAAACGGTGCAGAGGCATCACGGGGAAAAGCTGGCGGATGGCCCAGGAATCCGGAAGAGACTGGAACAGTGAAAAATTGCCGTAATAAAAGTCCACCATGGAGCAGGAAAGCTCCCTGAGATCCTCCGGAATGGTCTCCATCTCCGCCAGCATGCGGGAAATGCGGCTCAGGATATGCCAATAATAAGCCTCTCCCAGCCCGCGCTGCCGTAGGGTGGCGTTCCCGTAAAAAAACTGGGCTCTCAACTGGTCCCGGTAATAGCAGGCGTCATTATAGCACTCCTGCATATTCTTCCTGGCCAGCGTCCGGTCCGTATCCGCAAAAGCCTTCAACAGCTCCGGAGCGTCATCCGGAAGCTCGGGCGGAGGTTCCTCGCCCGGCGCGCTCGTCACATCCAGCACGTTGAACACCAGCACGGAATAATAGGCCACTACGGCCCGTCCGGACTCCGTCACCAGCGTGGGATGGGGAACCCCGTACTTGGAACACATGTCTCCCACAACCTCCACCACGTCACGGGCAAACTCCGCAATGGAATAATTGCAGGAAGAATGGAAATTCGTCTTGGAACCGTCATAATCCACGGCCAGGCCGCCGCCCATGTCCAGCGTGCCCAGAGGGGCGCCCTCCTTCACCAGGTCCACGTAAATGCGGACCGCCTCCGTCAGCCCCTCGCGCACCACGGAAATATTTGGAATCTGGGACCCCTGATGATAATGGAGCAGCTTCAGGCAATCCAGCGCATCCACCTGCTTCAGCTTATCCACCACATCCACCACCTGGGCTGCGTTCAACCCGAAAACGGACTTATCCCCCGCGGATTCCTGCCATAAACCGGACCCCTTGGCCGCCAGCTTGACGCGCACGCCCAGATTAGGGCGGATATCCATCCTTCTGGCGCGCTCCATAATAACGTCCAGCTCGGAAGGCATTTCCAGCACAATAAAAATATTCAGCCCCATCTTCTGGGCCGTCAACGCCAGGTCAATAAACTCGTCATCCTTGTACCCGTTGCAAATCAGATAGGCATTCGGATTGTGCATATGGGCCATGGCGGCTATCAGCTCCGGCTTGGAACCGGCCTCCAGACCGTAATCATACTTGGTGCCGAACTCCGCAATCTCCTCCACCACCTGGCGCTGCTGGTTCACCTTGATGGGGTAAACGCCCTGGTACTTACCCTGGTACCCCGCCTCCTTGATTGCTTTCCGGAAACTGTCGTTCAGCTCCGCAATACGGCTGCGCAGCAAATCCCGGAACCGGAACAGAACGGGAACGGTAGTCCCGCGCTCCTTCAGCCCCTCCAGCAGATCGCACAGGCTGACATCCTTCTTTCCTCCATCCTCGTCATTCAGGCGTACGGTAACCTCTCCCTTTTTGCTGATGCGGAAATAACCGTTCCCCCAATCGTCAATGCCGTACAAATCTGCGGAATCATGGTGACTCCACCCGTGGACTTTCTGCTTGATGCCTTCTTTAGCTGTTGCCATGTCAATCTGTCTGGTCAAATATTCTAGCCCAGGCGGGCCTCAAAATCTTCATAGGAAAAACGGCGCACCGTCTCCACGGAACCGTCTTTTCTCTGAACGGCGATGTCCGGATGGCGCACGCCATTGAAAAACGTAGTCTTCACCATCGTATAATGCGCCATATCGTCAAACACAAGTTCGTCACCTACCGCCAGGGGCTCCGCGAAGGAATAATCTCCGAGCCGGTCTCCCGCCAGGCACGTGGGGGCGCCCAGCCGGTACGTATAAGCTTTTTCCCCGGCCTTCCCCGCCAGCGCATAGCTCTCCCCTTCCAACCGTACGGCGGGCTGCTGCGCGGAACGGAGGGAAGCGTCTCCTGCAATCTGGAACACATCCGGACGATAAGGCATTTCCAGCGTATCCGGCATGTGGGCGGATGCGGAAACATCCAGAATGGCATGATTCACCCCCTCCGCGGAAAAAAGGTCCAACACCCGGCACCGCAGCACCCCGGTATGAATGGCAGTGGCCTCTCCCGGTTCCAGCCATACTTCCACGCCGTAGCGTTCGCGGATGCGGCGGATAAGTGCCGCCAGCAGCTTCCGGTCATAGTCGGGTTTGGTAATCCAATGACCTCCTCCCATATTCAGCCAAGAAATCTCCGGGCGGCTCAGAAGATGGCCGAAGTGGCGTTCCACCGCATCCATCGTTACCGCCAGGTCATCCGCTCCCTGTTCGCATAAAGTATGAAAATGAAGACCGGAAATGCCGGACAGGTCCGCCCCCTGCATCATGTCCGGCGTCACGCCCAGGCGGGAACCGGGGGCACAGGGGTCATATATGGGCGTATGCCCGGTGGAACATTGGGGATTGACGCGCAAGCCGCATTTCAATTCACCGGAAACAAAGCGGGGATGCCGCATCACTTCCTCCCGGAAACGGCTCCACTGCGTCAGGCTGTTAAAATCAAGATGGCTGGAAATCTCCGCCAGCTCCGCTATTTCCTCCGGGGCATGGCCGGGAGAATAAGTCAGCACATGCTTCCCGAACCTGCGCCGGGCCAGCCGCGCCTCCCACAGGCCGGAAGCGCAGCAGCCGTCCAGCCAGGGGGACAGGGCCTCAAAACAGGGCCAGCAGGAAAACCCCTTCAGCGCCAGAGCGATGCGGCACCCTGCGGCATCCGCCACATCCCTCAGGATAAGAGCGTTGCGTTCCAGGGCCGGCAGGCTGATGATAAAGGCGGACATAAAGCAACGACAACCTAAGCGATTCAGAACGATTTGCGAGAAAAATTTTAGTAATTTACCATCATACCTGCGAGACGGGCATGAGAACGCCTTCCCCACTCCCGCCAGCCCCTCGCATCAAACGGAAACGTCAAAAAACGGCACAAAACGGTACCTCCTGCATTCTTTTCCTTGAAATGGGATGTATTTTCCTCTTTTATAACGTAACCATTGCGATTGCCATGACTAACATTCATCCCTTCACTACTGCAGCAGCCTGCATCCTGACCGCCGGAGCAGCGCTCTTCACCAGCTCTTGCCAACCTGCCTCTCCCGAGAGCTATGCCCGTCAATTTGCTACTGCCCAGCACGTATCCGTGCACGGCTACAATGGCCGTGAAACGCTGACCTCCCGGGTTTACGCTGACTGGGGCAGCATGCCGGCCAATGCGCGCCGCGCCATGGAGGAATACATCAAGGGCGCTGAATGGAAAACGATGGACTACATCCGCCCGCAGTACTTCATCCAGGTAGACCGCTCTTTCTGGGCGATCTGCATTGACAATGACGGCAACATGACAGGCATCATTCCCTTCCGCAATGGCAAGGACGCCCGTAAGATGTCCGTCAACAACCACTTCAAGATGCTGGTCAACACGACGGACCGGGCTCCCGCCCTGGGCTATGCCATCCTGAAAAACCTGGCTTATGCTGACGGACTCCGCGTCAGCACCCGCAAGGCTGACGGTCTGGAAACTCCCGTTCCCGCCCCTCCGGCCATGAAAGTCGTTGTTCCGCCCAAGGGAGCTGCTCCGTCCGCAGCGCCCGCTGCCAAATCCGCAGCAACGTCCGTTTCTGAACCAGGCGCTACGGAAGAAACTCCTGCCGACGATACTGCCGGAACGGAAGAGGAACCCTCTGCGGACAGCGCTGCTGAAAGCGAAGATACCACGACAACGGATGATGCCGCTGTCACCGATGATTTTTAAACCCTCCCTTTCAGGGAACTTCGTTATTTAACCTCTGTCACGCCCCGACGCCATATCCGTCGGGGCGTTTTTATCCCTCCCGAACCAGTTCCCTTGCTCATTCCTCCCCTTACTCCGAAACAAGCTGCGGCCTTCATTCACGAAGAACGATGACCCTGCATCCGGAAAAGAAAACACACACCATTCCTATACCGGACAGAAAAAACTACTGGAAAAGGAAGTGAGGGCACCCCAGCCTCGACCCGGTCCGCCCGGCGGGACGTGAATCCTGCCGGGGGTTATGAAAAAACTTTGGAAAAACGTTATTGCGGATCATCAAAAACCATTCCCCTTCACCTGGTCGGGCCACGGAACGGAACTCCCGGCAGGAGCGCCCAGCTCATTGTCCTTCTTATAGGTTGGCATCTGCGCCTTCCTCTCCCGGAGCAACCTGCCCATGACAACAGCCATTTCCCTGGTTTTCCGCGGCTCCCTGGAAGCCAGGTTTTCCTTCTCGCCGATATCTTTCCTTAAATGGTACAGCTCAAAGCTCTGGGTCAGGTGGCGGTAAATCAATTTCCAATCCCCCTGGCGCAATGCGGTGGAAGAAGTATACTGAGGCGCCTGCCGACTGCCTTCCCCCCAATTATTCGGCTGGTGGAACAAAAGGGGGCGGTCTTCAGGAAACCGGCCGCCTTTGAGCAAAGGAACCAGGCTTAAGCCGTCAAGCTTCTGCGGAACTTCTACGTTCCGGCATCCGGCGATATCCAGAAGAGTTGGGAAAAAATCGTCAATAACCACCGGGACGGCACACCTTGAATCGCCCTTCGTCACGCCCGGCCAGGAAACAATCATAGGCTCCCGGATACCGCCTTCCATGCACGACCCCTTGCCGAAGGAAAGAGGGTAATTGGCCTCTTCATTGCCCAGTCTGCCGGAGATGGCCAGGCCTCCGTTATCCGACATAAACACCAGTACGGTATTTTTTTCCAGATGATGTTCCCTGAGATACTTCATGATATCCCCCAGGCTTTTGTCCATCCCCTCGATCAGCCCGGAATAATGCTTCTCCGTCCGGGACCACTTGTGGCCGTCCTCCGGGTTTTTGTAGGCATCCGCAAACCTCTTGTCGTAAGCGCGCTCATCCAGCGGAGAATGCAAAGCGTAATGGGCCATGTACAGATAAAAGGGCTTGCCAGCCTCCCTGGGATTGGTCCTGATGGCTTCCAGGCGTTTAATGGCCTCCCGCGTCAGGGCCTCCGTCAAAAATACCTCGTCCTGGTAATAATTATTCTCATCCAGTCCGCGCACATGGTTAAACCCCTTTCCGTAATGCCTGGAACCGCGGTAATCCGCCGGATGGCCGATCTCCGTACCTGCGATATTATAATCAAATCCCATATTCAACGGATTGGAACCCGGAGTTCCCTGCGTGCCGAAATGGGCCTTCCCGCAATGGACGGTAACATAACCGCACTTCTTCAGCATCTCTGGCAGTGTAGCCGCCGTGGCAAAAGGACGCGTCATGTGATAGCGCATATCCTCCCCGGAAATGGGGCGTTTTGTCGTTCCCCTGGCGGGAGTGCCTATAGGCTGAAGGCCGTTCAACGCCCAGTCCGGAGGCAGGAGGCTCCTGCTGTTGGCGTCCGTCGTCCCGTTCTGTTCCCGTACCCAGCAGGTCACGCGGTGCCGCGCCGGATTCATGCCGGACATCAGGCTCACCCGGGAAGGAGTGCAAAGGGGATGAGCATATGCATCCGTAAACGTCATGCCCTGGGAAGCCAGCTTCTCCATATTCGGCGTCCGGTAGCGCCTGTTCAAAAAGGTTTTCTTCGGGTTGCCCTGGCTGTCGGACCAGAACGGGTGGGAAGTATCCTGCCATCCCATGTCATCTACCAGGAAAACGATGATATTGGGCTTCTTTCCGGAAACAGGGTTGGAACCATTGCCCAGAGCGGATGCCCCGGCAAACAGGAACAATGCTCCGCAGACGGCAGACATAATACAGGAAGTAAACTTCATGGTCGCAATCAACAAAAACCTTTCAGTTAAGAAATACGCGCAAACGTCTTCTTACCTTTCCCCTTTTTTCCGAAAAACGGCATCATGCCCCCGGAGCATTGGAAGCGCCTGCATTCCGCCTGGTTTAGGCTTGATTGACCCGCGGGCGGAGTATACATTCCCTCCCGTCATGTCCGAGCGCAAGAAACCATATCCCTTTGACGTTTTTGAACCTAAATGGCAACAGATCTGGGACGAGAGGAAAACCTTTAAAGTAAACAACCCCGGAGAAGAGGGCTTTGATGCGTCCAAACCCAAATACTACGTGCTGGACATGTTCCCCTACCCCAGCGGGGCGGGCCTGCATGTGGGCCATCCGGAAGGGTACACCGCCACGGACATTGTAGCGCGTTTCAAACGCATGAACGGCTTCAACGTGCTCCATCCCATGGGGTGGGACTCCTTCGGCCTTCCGGCGGAACAATACGCCATTAAAACCGGACAGCACCCCTCCGTCACTACCTTCCGGAATATAGACAACTTCCGCCGCCAGCTCAAAATGCTGGGGTTCTCTTACGACTGGGACCGGGAAATAGCAACAACGGACCATGAATACGTCCGTTGGACCCAGTGGATATTCCTCCAGCTTTACAACTCCTACTACAACAAGGAACTGAAAAAGGCGCGCCCCGTTTCCGAACTGGAGGAACAGGGATTGAGCCGGGAAGAAATCGACCAGCGCCGGCTGGCCTACGTAGCGGAAGCTGCCGTCAACTGGTCCCCGGACCTGGGAACCGTCCTTGCCAATGAGGAAGTGGAGGAATGGAAATCCAAGGGACACCGCGTGGAACGCCGCCCCCTGCGCCAGTGGATGCTGCGCATCACGGACTACGCGGAACGCCTCATTGACGAGCTGGAGCCCCTGGACTGGCCGGAATCCATTAAACTGCTTCAGCGCAACTGGATAGGCAAATCGGAAGGTGCGGAAGTGGACTTCACCCTGGACGGAGAAACGATCACTGTTTACACCACCAGGCCGGACACCCTCTTTGGAGCCACCTACATGGTTCTTTCCCCGGAGCACCCTCTGGTAGATACCGTCACCACGCCGGAACAGAAACATGCTGTGGAACAATACCGCGCCCAGTGCGCCTCCAAAAGCGACCTGGAACGCACGGACCTCTCCAAGGAAAAAACAGGGGTCTTCACCGGAGCCTATGCCGTCAATCCGGTCAATGGAAAACAAATTCCCGTCTGGATCGCGGACTATGTGCTGATGGGTTACGGAACCGGAGCCATCATGGCCGTCCCCGCCCATGACGAACGCGACTTCGCCTTTGCCCAGGTCTTCGGCCTGCCCATACTCCAGGTAGTTCAGCCGCCCAGTGAAGACACGGACTGGCGCGGCTTCTGCGGTTATGAAGGTTCCAGCGTGAACTCCGGCTTCCTGACCGGGCTGCCTACTCCGGAAGCCAAGGAAAAAATGATCCTCTGGCTGGAAGAAAACGGCAAGGGACGCCGCAAAGTAAACTACAAGCTGCGCGACTGGCTCTTCTCCCGCCAGCGTTACTGGGGGGAACCATTCCCCATCGTATGGGAAAACGGTCGCCACCGCGCCCTGCCGGAAAGCGAACTCCCCGTACTCCAGCCGGATCTGGACGACTTCGCCCCCACGGGAGACCCCCGCGGCCCGCTGGTCAAGGCTGCGGAATGGATAGCCTACACGCCCACAGCCCACCGGGAAACAAACACCATGCCCCAATGGGCTGGCTCCTGCTGGTACTACCTGCGTTACCTGGATCCGGCCAACACGGAACGCTTCGTCAGCCGGGAAGCGGAACAATACTGGATGGGCTCCGCCGGCTCCCCCGGAGGCGTGGACCTGTACGTGGGCGGCACGGAACACGCCGTGCTCCACCTTCTCTATGCCCGCTTCTGGCACAAGGTACTCTTTGACCTAGGCTACCTCAGCACCAATGAACCCTTCCAGAAACTCGTCAACCAGGGGCTCATCCTGGGGGAAGACGGCCAGAAAATGTCCAAATCCCGCGGCAACGTCGTCAATCCGGACGACATCGTCCGCGAATATGGCGCGGACTCCCTGCGGTTATATGAAATGTTCATGGGCCCTCTCAAGGACGTGAAACCCTGGGCAACCAAAGGTGTGGAAGGCATTTCCCGCTTCCTGGCCCGCGTCTGGCGCGTGGCCTTCCGGGAAAATCAGGAAGGAGAATGGGAAATCAACTCCAAACTGGTGGAGAACGCTCCGGAAGCCGGGGTGCTTGCCGTACGCAAGGAATTGCACAAAACCATTAAAAAAGTGACGGAGGACATCAATGGCATGTCCTTCAACACCGCCATCGCGAAAATGATGGAATGCACCAATGCCATGACCTCCGCGGATGTGGTGGACGTTCAGGACTATGATGCTTTCCTGACCCTGCTGAATCCCTTTGCCCCCCACCTTACGGAAGAAATACACAGCCGCCTGCAAACAACCTTCCCGGCTCTGGCCCAGACGCAGCTTTGCCAGAAAAGCTGGCCTGAATGGGAGGAAGCCCTGCTGGAGGAAAATACCGTTCCCATGGTCATCCAGGTGAACGGCAAGCTGAGGGACAAACTGGAAGTGCCCAAGGACATCTCCCGGGAAGAACTGGAAAAACAGGCCCTGGCTTCCGCCAAGGTGAAAACCTTCCTGGACGGCGTCACTGTGCGCAAGGTAATTGTCGTACCCGGCCGCCTCGTCAACATTGTAACCAACTGACATCCCGAAAAGCCTCCCTCAGCCATGACCATAATCTCCCCGTCCCTGCTGGCCGCTGATTTCTCCCGCATTGGGGAGGAAGCGCGGCGAGCCTTTGACTCCGGTGCCGACTGGCTGCATCTGGACATCATGGACGGCCACTTTGTGGACAACATCTCCTTTGGCCCGGAAATCTGCGCCGCCGTCAGAAAAGCGGTGGGGCCGGACCGCTTTCTGGATGCCCACCTGATGATAGAACGGCCGGACCACTACTTTGACCGCTTCGTCAGGGCAGGTGTGAACCTCATCTGCTTTCACGTGGAACTGGGAGACTCCTACTACATTCGCAACACACTCGGGCGAATCCGGGAAGCCGGAGTAAAAAACGGCCTGGCTCTCAACCCGGCCACACCCTTTGAAGCCGTAGAACCTTACCTGGCGGAAATAGACCTGCTGCTGGTCATGTCCGTAGTGCCTGGCTTCGGCGGCCAGTCCTTCATGCCTTCCGTATTGGACAAGGTGGAAAAAGCCGCCGAATGGCGCACGGAAAACCGCGCCTCCTTCCTCATTCAAATGGATGGAGGAATTGGCCAAAACAATGCCGCTCAATGCGCTCTGGCCGGAGCGGATGTGCTGGTGGCAGGCTCCTCTACCTTCAAGGCTCCGGATATGGCCCGCGCCATTGCGAAAATGAAATAACCCGCCTGGCACTTCGGAAAATCAAAAATCCGAAAATCCGCCCTGAAACGCCGGAATCCATCCCCGGCATTCCGTCATCAGGCTCCAGGAAAGAGCCCTACTCAAAACATTGCAGGACAGGCACGCCAGCCCGGAGGCTATGTCGCTGCCGTGCCCATCATGTCTCCCTGCCGGGCAAACAGTTCCAGGCCTTCTTCCGTCTTTTCCAACAAATCGGAAGCCAAACTGACTCTTCCCGGTTCAAAAAAGCACATTACCGTGGAGCCTCCAAAGGCAAAATACCCCTTCTCCGCCCCTCTTGCGGAGAAAACACCCGGAACATACGTCTCTTCAATCAACCCAACTCCGGTAGCTCCCACCTCCAGCATGGCGACCTCTCCCCACAACTCTGACCGGATCAGGGTCAAATTCCTTTTATTAGTCCATAGCCACGCCAGACGGCCGCGCAGGCAATACGGAGATACGCTTGCCAGCGGGCCTCCCAGCTTCGTCCAGGGCCCGGGCACCCCGGACACCGGAAAATGAAACCGGTGGTAATCCGTAGGGCACAGGCGCGACAAGACGACGGCGCCGGCCGCATACCGCTCAGCCAGGGTGTCGCTCCCCAGAAGGGAAGGCAGGTCAAAACGCTGCCCTTTCACGAAAACGTTTTTAATTCGGTCGGCGCGTTCCCAACCCATGTGCCGGGCATCCGCAGGAAAAACGGCCGTATCCTCCCCGCCGGCCAAAGGGCGAGCTCCCGGTTTCAGGCGGCGGTAGAAAAAATCGTTGAAATGCCTGAACTCCCCCACTCCCTTGAGAGAATCTTCCATATTAATGCCGTACTCCTCCACAAAGGAGGGAATGGAGCGGGCGCTGGAAGGGCGATTCTTCAACCAACCCAGCAAACGGGAAAAAACGCCGCGTTTAATCAGGACATGCAGTGCCGCCTTCCCCGAAGCAGTGCCGTAAATCCATTGCATATACTTCTCCCCCGGTACCTGCTCCCGTTCCTCCCTGCCCGTATAGCGGTTGTAATAGCGTATGCCCTCCATGGAACGCCTAGAATGTCTTCCGTCCCTCCGTTTGTCCAGCCGAAAGAATATCCCTGCCTCCCGTTTCCAGCATGCAGCATGGGGGCTTCGCTCCTCAGCTCCGTCCCCCTCTGTACAAATAACTCTGCCCCAGGGAAGAATGCAGCTTATTCTCATGAGTAAAAATGCTGCCGGAAACCACAAAATCAAGAGATTGGATATGTCTAAGACAGCCATCCGCAACGAAGTCACCCATGCAATAAACATAGATGAGCTTGATCATATCTTTGATACGGATAAAATTATCAAGTAAGGGGGAATTCCACTATGGCAAACGAGTTGCAGTCGTTATCACAGCTCTTTCAAAATAGATTATTTCGGATACCGGACTATCAGCGCGGCTATGCTTGGCAACAGCAACAACTGGTAGATTTCTGGGATGACCTCGTAAATCTTCATCCTGATCGTTATCACTATACAGGTCTCCTGTCTCTAAAACCACTGAAAAACGAGGAAACATTGAGTTGGGGTGAGGATTTGTGGCTGATCGAGAACGGATATAAACCGTGCCATATAGTCGATGGACAGCAGCGCATCACCACATTCGTTATCCTTTTGCATGAAATCGTGGGCTTTGTGCGCGGCTTGGATGAGAACAAGGATAAGTTTGATAAGGAGATTACTCTCGGCTATGAAACAGTTGAGGAGATCGTCTCAAAATATATCTGTCGAAAAAAACAGCCGCGCAGAATAATAACAACATACCTTTTTGGCTACGAGGTCGACAATCCCAGCGCGGAATACATGAAATATAAAGTGTTCGATGAGCAGTATGCCGGCGCAGTAAATGAAACCTACTATACGAAAAACCTGAAGTTTGCTAAGAACTTTTTTACCGAGAACATCAAAAAGCTATATGAGAAATCCGGAGAAGGTGGCCTTGAGGCAGTAAATACTCTGTACAAAAAGCTCACCCAGCGCCTAATGTTTAATCTCCATGAGATCGACGATGATTACGATGTATTTGTAGCCTTCGAAACCATGAATAATCGTGGTAAGAGACTGACAAATCTCGAACTGTTGAAGAACAGGTTGATCTATCTGACGACGCTTTACGATGATGATGTATTTGACGAGAAGGACAAATCTGCCCTCCGCAAGAAGATAAATGACGCTTGGAAGGAAGTCTACTATCAGCTTGGAAGGAACAAAAGTGTTCCTCTTTCCGATGATGACTTCCTGCGTGCCCATTGGATTATTTACTTCAGATATTCCCGTAAACGTGGCGATGACTACATCAAATTCCTGCTGAACAAATTCTCATCAAAGGGCATTTTTGAAAAAGCACCCGTTCTGGTTGAGTCGGAAGAGGGGCCTGTTATCAGCGATGATGTCACCGATTCAGACGACATTGAAGCTGCTGAGGCAGAAGAACAGGAAATCATAGAGGTTTCCAAGCTCCAGCCAAAAGAAATCGAGGACTATGTCAATAGCCTCAAAGATATGGCGAAGTACTGGTATGACACCTACTTCCCATTCGAAAGTGTTAATCTTAATCCTGAAGAGCAAAAACGAGCTGAAAGGCTTAACCGTATCGGAATCGGACATTTCAGGCCGCTGGTTACCGCAGTCATCAGTCGGCGGGATATTTCTGTGAGCAGCAGAGTGAAAATATTTGAAGCTATTGAGCGCTTTATCTTTATAGTATTTCGCTTGGGTAATTTCAATGCGTCCTACGGCAGCAGTGATTATTATCGTGCTGCGCGTCAGGTGTATGTGAAAGAAACAGATGTCGATGAGCTCTGTAAAGAAATCTATAATAGGACTACGAACGATATAGATTTTGCCACGCAGAACTTCGTTGCCAGAATCGAGAAATATTATTCTACAGGAAATGGCTACTACGACTGGAACAGTTTGCGTTACTTCTTCTATGAATATGAGGCCAAGCTGGTAGAGAAAAATAATATAGATCGGTTCTGCACATGGTCAATGTTTACAAAGTCCGAGAAGGATAAAGTGTCTATTGAGCATATTCTCCCTCAGACACCAACGAAGTATTACTGGCGTAATATGTTCCGGCAGTTTAGAATTCATGAAATCAATATGCTTTCCGGATCGCTTGGGAACCTTCTGCCGTTGTCTCAGAGTGTAAACTCAGCTTTGCAGAATGATAGTTTTGAGGATAAGAAACATTCCAAAACCACGGGGCGTCGTGGGTACGAGAATGGATCTCACTCAGAGATAGAGGTATCCAAAATGCAGGATTGGACTGCATTTGAGATATACAGTAGGACTGAAAAGCTTCTCGTCTTCATGCAGGAACGCTGGAACCTGCAATTCAACGAGGAACAGTTGGAAAAGCTGATCGGCATTTCTTTCGTTAAGGATGGACGAGAAATTCCGGAAGAGTTAGAGGAAGTACCGTCAAACGTACCAGAATCCGAGGAAAGAACGGAAGACTCCGGAGATGACCAGAAACTTCAATTCTGGACGGCTTTCGCGAAGTACGCGGAAAAGCACGGTAGATCAACTGATATTGCTAAGCAAAAGCCTTCCAATCGTACATGTTATGATGTGCATATTGGTGCGCACGGTTACCATCTGTTCTTCTCTATTCCTTACGGCAAGCGAATCAAGATGGTAATCTACACCTATAACGTGGAAACTTTTGATCGCTTGAAAGAATTAAAAAACCAGATTGAGACCGAATTTGGGGAGAGCCTGAATTGGGAATACTCAAAACCGACAAGAACAACACGATCGATAGTTATCGCTGAGGAGAAGGCAGACGACTTCAATCCGACAGAACAGCCGAAGATATTCGATTGGATTATCGACCATTTTGACCGAATCACGACAGCACTTTCTATGGCTGGCGAACATCTCAATATGAGAGGGTAATTCTTCGGAGACTCGGTTTGAGCTCAGAAAGCGGTACTGGACATATGTCTTAGTGCAGATACATGGGGCGCACAGCAATCCCGGCTCATTCAGCAATGTAAATCCGAGTACGGATCACGCAACCGTGAGGGTGCGACGGCCTGACTAATACAGTTTGAGCATCAAACATGCAACAAAGATTTTGCGCCAACCTGATGAACAAAACGGATGCAGACAGGCCTGATCAAAGGAGATTTTTTGTCAAAATACATTTCCCAAGCACTTACAGCATACGCCGGATTCCCGGAAATTTTCTGTGAGCTTGAGGTTGGCGCAAGGCAGCATCCGATGTGGTATCATCTTAGAAAACCTCAGTTACTTCACGTCCGAGCCAGCTTGCACTCAATTTGGCTCATTGATGCTGACCGTTCTTTTCTGCCGCGTCCAGAACCATCTTCCTCATACCTTACAAAACCAGGCATCCACCTCCCGGGAAACAGGAATATCCGGAAATATATTTCTTACAGCGGAAATGTCCTTCCCTGACGGCAATAAACCGGCCTTGTCTTCCTCTTGTTCCGCCATGAAAAACAGGAGCCGCCCTTACGGACGGCTCCAGCTTAAGGCTCAATGGGAAAAATTTTCCTCACTTTTACAAGGCGGTCGGAATTTCCTTGCCCAGTTCAGACGCCTTTTTGGCGGAACCATCCCCGGCAATACGTTCCAGAATCACATCCTTGTAGCTCATGCCCCCCAGAATCATCGGCAGCACATGCACATCATGGGGAACCATGACGTCCAGGACATAGGCCTCAGGGGATTCAATCATCCGGGTGATAGCCGCCGGAAGCTCCTCTATGCGAAGCACACGCTCGCACTTGACGCCGAATCCGGCACAAATAAGCGGATAGTTCGGGTAGATGACATCTTCCGTTTTATGGGTAGGATCATAATTGTCGTGCGGGTCCGCCAGGAAAGTCTGGGCCCGGTTGGAATCATACTTCAAATCTTCCCACTGAACCACCATGCCCAGGTGCTGGTTGTTCAGGATAATGCATTTGACGGGCAGACGCTCCACATGAATAGTTGCCAGCTCCTGAATATTCATGAGCATGGAACCGTCCCCGTCAATATTCACGACCAGTCTGTCCGGATAAGCCAGGCAAGCTCCCATGGAGGCGGGAAGCCCATACCCCATGGTTCCCAAACCGCCGGAAGTAGCCAGACGGCGGGGCTTGTCAAACTTGAAGAATTGAGCGGCAAACATCTGATGCTGGCCCACCCCCGTGCAGATGATGGGATCCTTGTCTGCCGTCTGGCGGTAGAGCTCCTCAATGACGGCCTGCGGGGCGATATATCCCTTGCGGTCTTCATAGGAGAAGGGGTACTGTTTTTTCCAGCCGTCAATCACGCCAAACCATTCCGGCGTGCGGGTGAAGCCGGAAGATCTGCGTTCCCAGCCTTTTGCGGCCAGAGCGGAGTTGAGCACCTGGAGGGCATCCTTCACGTTCGCGCGGATGGGATACGCCACCTTCTTGTTTTTATTGATCTCGCTGGCGTCAATGTCAATGTGAACGATCGTGGATTCCGGGCAGAACATATTGACGGCGCCTGTCACGCGGTCGTCAAACCGGGCGCCCAGGGCAATGACCAGATCCGCTTCATTTACGGCGTTATTCGCAAACACGGCTCCGTGCATGCCCAGCCAACGCAGGGAAAGAGGGTGGGTTTCCGGCATGGCGCCAATGCCCATCAGGGTGGTCGCTACAGGAATCTGGGAACGTTCCGCAAATTCCAGAAGCTCCCCGGAAGCTTCCGCAGAAATGATGCCGCCGCCGGCGTAAATGACAGGCCGCCTGGCGTTTTCAATCAATGGGATGAGTTCTTCCAGCTTGTCCGTAGGAACAGGTAGCACGGGGTTGTAGCCGGGAATATCCATCTCCATGTCAAAGTCCGGTGTAAACACGGCCTCCTGCACGTCCTTGGGCATGTCAATCAGCACAGGGCCCGGACGGCCCGTAGAGGCGATGTAGAAGGCTTCCTTGATGATGCGGGGCAGTTCTTCCGGTTCCGTCACCAGATAGCTGTGCTTCACGATAGGGGCGGTCATGCCGAATACGTCCGTTTCCTGGAAGGCGCCGCGTCCAATCAAGGAGCGCATGACCTGAGCCGTAATCGCCACCAGAGGCGTGGAGTCCAAATAGGCATCCGCGATGGAGGTAATCATGTTGGTGGCGCCGGGGCCGGAGGTGGAAATGCAAACGCCCACCTTGCCCGTAACGCGGCCATAGCCTTCCGCACCGAATGCCCCTCCCTGTTCATGGCGGGGCAGGATGGTCCGTATTTTGGGCTGATGGCTCAGGGCCTGATGAATCGGCATGCTGGCGCCGCCAGGATAGGCAAAGACGACGTCTACACCTTCACGCACGAGGCATTCCACGAGCACTTCAGCTCCTGTCATGCGGGTTTTCGTCGGGGCGGATGGTGTTTTGTCGTTTGTGCTCATGTGCAAATAATATTTTATTTGTTCAATAGGAAAAAAGGTTCTAGCGCATTCCGGGCGCAATGTGAAGCCTTTTCCTTAAAAGGAAGAAGGGCATGAAGAAAGGAGGAAAATCCCGGAATCCCCTTCCGTACCAAATCTGGAAAGAGGAATCAGGCCAGGGATGGCCGCCGGACCTGTACACAGTCCATTCCTGCAGCCGCGGCAGCTTTCATGCCGGGTTCGGCATCCTCAAAAACCACGCAACGGTCCGGGGATGCCCCCAGGAGTTCCGCCGCCTTCAAAAACATGTCCGGAGCAGGTTTGCCATGCTCCACCTCATCCGGCGTCAAAATCACATCAAAAAGGCCTGAAAGTCCGGCAGCAGCCAGAGTCCGGGATGCTCCCGGCATGGCGCTCCCGGTGGCTATCGCCTTGGGGGCGTCTCCCAGGGAATGCACGAATTCCACCACTTCCCGGATAGGCTGCATGCCTTCCTTTTCCAGCATTTCCAAATAAATGCGGCGCTTGTCCGCAGCTGTGGACGCCGCATCCATGTGCATGCCATACCGTTCATTTAAAAAACACACCACATCGTTGGCGGATTTTCCTCCGCAGGAATAAAATTCATCCGCCCGGAACACATGGTCCGGAGCCCCCGCTCGAGCCAGGGCTTCACGCCATGCCCTGTAATGGAGCGGCATGCTGTCCACCAGGGTGCCGTCCAAATCAAAAATATATCCTTCATATTTTTTTTCAGGCAAATCCACGCGTTTCTTCATAACGGGAGAATATAGTGCCACAAACTCCTTTTCCGGTAAAGCCCACAGTCAGCCCGTGCAGGAAAGGAATGCCTTAAAAAATACATCAAGAGCTTGACATTTTGTCCTGTTATTCTAATGTTTTTGCCACCTCGAAACGGAAACCGAACCTTTTTTAAACATGGCCAATACCAAATCCGCACTCAAGCGCATCCGCCAGACAGCAACCCGCACCGCCCGCAACCGCGCCGTGACCTCCAAGTTGAAGACCCTCCGCAAGAAAGTTGCCGCTGCGGTGGAAACGTCCGACAAGGAAGCCGCTGCTGCTGCCTACAACACTTTCTCCTCAGCCGTTGACAAAGCCGCCAAGGTTGGCATCATCCCCGCCAATCGTGCAGCCAACTACAAGAGCAAGGCCGCCAAGGCCATCGCAAAAATCGCCTGAGTTTTCACTTCGGTTTTCTGACGATTCTTTATGGCAAGCCGCTCTGTTCTGCTGAGCGGCTTGTTTTATTTTCTACTCCCATGCAGCAATCCCGCCTGGATAAAGCCAAACTGATTATTGACCGTCCCGGGGACTTCAAGGTTTGCGAAGCCTGCGGTTCCATCGTATCCCTGACTACGGCAGTGTGTCCCAACTGCAACGCCTACCGTTTTGACTCCAATACGGAATATGTCGTGGAACAAGCTGTACTGCTTGCATCCCGGGAACAACGTTCCGTTACACCGGAAGATTTGGAAATTTAGGAAACGCTCCCGCGCAGTTTTCCCTATTCTTTCTTCCGCGGCCCAGGCAACTGCGCCGTGTTACGGAAAAAACGGCCGTGCCGCCGTTGAAAGAGAACTCTTTTTTTCTCATTCACCAAACCGGAGGCGTTTTGCTACTTGCGCAGATCCGCAATGCGGAGGATGGTGGCCTCAATCAGGTTGGCCGGGCATGAGGCGCCCGCCGTAATTCCCACCTTCAGGGATTTGCCCAGGTTCTGCACTACCGGTTCCGTAGTCATGCGGCGCACTTCCCGCGTCTTCGTATCAAAAGCATCCACATACTGGATGGACTTGATGCATTCTGCGGACTCAATGAAGTACGTGGGCACATGCTCCCTGGCAATATCCACCAGATGCGTCGTGTTGGAACTGTTGTAGCCACCCACCACAAACATGACGTCCAGAGGATTTTTCAGCAGTTCATACAGGGCATCTTGGCGATCCTGGGTAGCACCGCAAATGGTGTCAAACACATAAAAATTATCATCGTCCCCGTCCCTCTGAACAATGGCATCCTTCACCATCTTCTGGAGCGTCTGCGTCTCCGTTTTCAACATGGTGGTCTGGTTGGCGATGCCAACCTCCTCCAGATCCCGGTCGGGATCGAATCCCGGGGAACAGCATCCTTCAAACCGTTTCAGGAATGCCTCGCGGTCTCCGCGGCCCATGATGTAGTCGCACAGGATACGGGCATCCTCCAAATCGTAAACCACCAGGTATTTCCCCCTTCCCCGTTCCCCAAGAGCCCGGGAAGCCGTAGCGCTGGTTTCCTCATGGGTAGCCTTACCGTGGATAATGGAGGTAATCCCCATGGCGGCGTAATTCTTCACTCTTTTCCAGACCTTCATCACGTCTCCGCATGTCGTATCCACAATCTGCACGCCCTTCTCCTCCAGCGCATCCATGAAAGGAGTGGGAACACCGAACGCGGGAATAATCACCACATCGTCCGGAGCAACCCGGTCATAGGAGGAATCCAACTGCTTCCAGGGAAGTTTTCGAATGCCCATTTCCTCCAGCTGCCGGTTCACTTCCGGATTGTGAATAATGTCCCCAATCAGAAAAATCCGCCGGTCAGGAAACACTCTGCGTGCCGCATATGCTATATCAATAGCACGGCGCACGCCGTTGCAGAACCCGAACTCCCGGGCGAGAAAAAATTCCGTATGGCCCAGATTGTACACATTGCCCGCAGAACGGATGTGGGAAATCAATTCACTCTGGTAATGCTGCTGGATTTCCTTTTCCACCTGCTCCATTACTTCGGCCCGTCTCACATTCACTCTGGCTTTGCGGGTTGAGTCCTGATTCATGCTCCCAGCTTCCACACTTTCCTTCTTTCGTCAAGACAATCACAGCTTGCCAACCGGAGCTTTTCACGGTATGCACAGACCCATGCTCCTGGCCCTGGCCCCCATGAAAGATGTGACGGATCTGGCTTTCCTCAACACATTGAAGGACTTGAATTCCCTGCCGGATTATTTCATCACGGAGTATTTCCGGACGGTGGCCCATCATAAAAAGATGTCGCCATACATTCTGCGCTCCATTGATGAAAATCCTACAGGCCGCCCCATTTACGGACAGCTCGTGGGCCATGAACCGGAATACCTGGCAAGGGATGCGCAGGTCCTGATGGAACACGCCTGTGCAGGCGTGGATCTGAACATGGGCTGCCCCGCTCCCATCGTATGCCGGAGAAATGCGGGCGGAGGCATGCTGCGGTCCCTGAAGGCCATGGACGCGGCCCTGGGAGCGCTTCGGGACGTATTGCCCCCCGGAGCCTTCACCGTCAAATGCCGCCTGGGATACGAAACGCCGGACGAGTTTGAACGGATTCTTCCGGTAATTGCCTCCCATTCCCCGGACAGGGTGTGCATCCACGCCCGCACCGTCCGTGAGGGCTACCGCTCCCCGGTACACCCGGAATGGGTGAAATGGGCCGCAGGAATGCTGAAATGCCCAGTAGTCGCCAACGGAAATATTGTGGATGCAGCCACAGCGGAGGCATGGGTGCGGCTGGCCCGGCCAGCTGGGCTGATGATTGGACGGGCAGCCCTGCGCAATCCCTGGATATTTTCACAGCTTCATTCCCGCTTTCAGGGCCATCCTGCAGCAGACCTTACTTTCCGGAACGTGCTGCACTATATTCGCCGCCTTTATGAACGCACGCGGGAAATACAGGAACATTATGTGGAGGAAAAACACATCCACCGCATGAAAAAATATCTGGTTTATACCGCTCGGGGACTTCCCGACACTTTTGACCATTACATGAAAAGGGCGAAAACCGCCCGCGATTTCATGCGCATTTGCGAGGATATTCTGGATAACGACGCACCCTTTGCCCCCACTCCGCCGGAAGACACGCATCTCTTTGCCCATTTCCATACCCTTCTTGCGCAAGAGGAAGCTTGTCTCCCTCCCGGAATTCAGGTATGAATTTCAACGTTCATGAATCTGCTGCCTTTCGCCCTTCTCCCGGGCCTGACCGCCGCTATTTGCGCCGCCCATGACGCCATTCAGGACGGGGTGGAGTTTCTGCGTGCCCACATGCCCGCGCAGGACAGGGGAACGGTTACGCAAGAAAGGCTGGTCCGGGAAGTCCGCCTCGCCCTGGCTGCACGGAGCCAATTCCCCTGGGCTGCCCAGGTTCCGTGGGAACTTTATGAAAATAATGTTCTCCCTTATGCCGTGGTCAACGAACCGCGAGACGAATGGAGGGAGCAGTTCCATCACCTCTTCGCACCGCTTGTTTCCCCATGCAAGACGGGGCGGGAAGCCGCCCTCGCCATCGCCTCCCTCATCCAGAAAACCCTGAATGTACGCTATTCCACGGAGAGAAGAGTTCCCCACCAGGGAGCCAAGGAATCCCTGCAATCCGGCAAGGTCTCCTGTACGGGCCAAAGCATCCTGCTAATCTGCGCTCTTCGCTCCGTGGGCATTCCGGCCCGCATGGCGGGCGTTCTTACCTGGAACCACGTGCGCGGCAACCACAACTGGGTGGAAGCCTGGTGTGACGGAGAATGGAAAATGCTGGAATACAATGAAAAGGACTTCAACACCCCGTGGGTGATGTCCGCCATCAGCATGCTGGATCCCCGCAAACCGGAGAACGCCATTTATGCCACCTCCTGGAAAAAAGAACCTTCAGGAGCCTTTTTTCCTATGATATGGGAAGCCCGCTACGACGAAAAACGGCACGCGCTGGCTTTCCCTCCGGAAAGCCGTACCGTCCCCGCCGTCAATATCACGGACCGCTACATGAAACTGGCGAATGAATGGGTGGCGGCCCAACCGGAATATGTGCCCGGCAGCCGGCTGATGCTGGACATCAGGGAAGAGAGAAAAAACGGTGCCAGAAGGCTTCCCTTGCACGTCGTCCTCAAATCGGAAGAAGGGAAAGTTCTGGCGGAAGGCATTACACCCGGACCGTCCGACGACATGAGGAAGTTTCTTGAGGTACTCCTGCCGGACAATATTTCCCGCGGCATGCTGGAGTTCAAGCTGCCTGACGGAACCGTGCGCCATGAACCTGTGGCACACACGGAAGCCCCGGTTCAGATTTTGAACTTCTTCGTGTCCGCTCCATGAAAATTCCCCTGTTTTTCAATAACACGGCGCGCAGCGCCAGAGTCGGACGATTCCGCCGCTGGCTGGATCGGCACCGGGATTTTTTTGACGTTATTGAACCGGAAAGCAGGGAAGACATGTTGAACCATTTGGTTTCTCAGGCTAATTCCGGAGCGCCTGCCGTTGCTGTGGCAGGCGGGGACGGCACGCTGGGAATCGCGGCAAGGGCTCTCTGCAATACGGAAACGGTGCTGGCCCCCTTCCCTGCGGGTACCATGAATGTTTTTTCACGGGAAATAGGAATCCGCCCGGATTTCGACCACGCCCTGCACATTCTGAACACGGGGCGTTCCAAAAATGTGGACCTGTTCGCATTCAACGGGCAAGTTTTTCTCCAAATGGCGGGCATTGGCGCGGATGCCCGAGCCGTAGAACTGACCACATGGGAAATGAAAAAAAAATGGAAAGCCCTTGCCTATGTAATTGCCGGCGCCCGCGTCTGTACGGAAAAACAGCCGCACCTCACCCTGACCACAGATGAAGGCCGGGTATTGGAAGGCCGTTCCATCATCTTCGGCAATGGACGCAAGTATGGCGGGCCGCTTAACTTCTTTGCTGAAGCGGACAACAGTGACGGCCTTCTGGACGCAGTAGTATTCAGGCATTCCATTACTTCCATCATCGGGGAATTCCTGATGGCCGCAGTCCAAGGGGGCTTTCATTCCCGGAGGAGCGGCAGTTTTGAATACATCCGGATGACGGGGGGAACCGTCACCTCTGCCGGACAGGCCTCCTGCGAACTGGACGGCGATTATGCAGGAAACGCTCCGGTCCGCATCACCCGCCCCGGCTCGCTGAAAGTGTTCGTCCCCTGAAACGCAGCGGGGAAACAGGCCTTTCCGACAGAAGCCAGGAAGCCCCCAGCCTCCCTTACCTTCTCCATAAAACCATAAACAAGCCGTACCGGAAAAACCGGTACGGCTTGTGAACAGGAAGAAAGCTTCCGCAAGGAACGCGTTACATTCCCATGATCTGATAACCGCCGTCCACGTAAATCACCTGCCCGGTGATTGCGGCTGCGCCGTCACTGGCCAGGAAAACGCCGGTGGCTCCCAATTCCTCACCCGTGCAGGAACGGCCCAGAGGGGCATGCTCCTCATACACCTTGAACATGGTGTTAAAACCGGAAACGCCGCGAGCAGCAAGCGTCTGCATGGGACCTGCACTGATGCAATTGACACGGATACCGCGGGAACGGCCCAAATCATAAGCCAGATAACGGGTGCAGGCTTCCAGGGCAGCTTTGGAAACTCCCATCAAATTGTAGTTAGGAACCACTCTTTCGGATCCCAGATAGGACATCGCCAAAATGCTGCCGTTGTCGGACATCATGGGTTCCACGGCGCGGGAAAGAGCTACCAGGGAATAAGCGGAGATATCCAGGGAAATCTTGAACGCCTCGCGGCCCGTTTCCAGGAAACTGCCGCCAAGAGCCTCCTTCGGGGCAAAAGCCACGGAATGCAGCAGACAATCTACTTTATCCGTATGCTGGCGGACCCTTTCAAAGAAAGCGTTAACAGATTCATCACTGCTGACATCCAGATCATAAACGGGAACATCCTCTCCGAAGTTCTCATGGATCAGCTTGAGAACTCCGTCCTTGAGACGTTCTCCCTGATAATTGAAGATGAGCTTTGCGCCCGCTTCATGCCATGCCTTGGCAATTGCGAACGCGATGCTGCGCTTGTTCGCTACGCCGACTACGACACCAACTTTGCCTTCGAGTAATTTACTTGACATAATGGTAACTGAATACTGCCTTACTTTCCTTCATTTGACAAGAAAAACGGACGTCACGGCATTTTCGTCAGGCTCCCGTCTGCTGGCGGCACGCTTTGACCGTATTAGCCATCAACATGGCGATAGTCATCGGCCCCACGCCGCCGGGCACGGGAGTAATGGCCCGGCACTTGGGAGCCACCTCGTCATAGGCTACGTCTCCCACAATCCGGTAGCCGCGCTTGGCGGAGGCATCTTCCACACGGTTGATGCCCACATCCACCACTACGGCGCCGTCTTTCACAAAATCAGCCGTCACAAAAGCGGGCCGGCCTATGGCTGCCACGATGATATCAGCGGAACGGCAAAGTTCCGGCAGGTTTTTCGTACGGGAATGAGCCACGGTTACGGTAGCGTTTGCCTGTTTGGACATCAAAAGATGCGCCATCGGTTTGCCCACAATCATGCTGCGGCCAATGACCACGGCATTCGCTCCCGCCGTTTCAATGCCGGCGGCCTTTAACAGCCTCATACAGCCCAGAGGGGTACAGGGCACAAAACCGGTCTCATCTTCCAGCACCAGCTTGGCGACATTCTCCGGATGGAAGCCGTCCACATCCTTGGCAGGGTCTATTTCCAGGACCACGGCCGCCTCGTCGATATGGGGAGGAGGCGGGCTTTGCACCAGTATGCCGTGGACGGCAGGATCCACGTTCAATTCACGGACAATCCGGAGCAGTTCTTCCTGGGAGGCGTCGAAAGGGAGAACTATTTTACGGGAATTCATCCCCAGCTCCGCACACTTTTTCACCTTGGAATTTACATATACCTGGGAAGCGGGATCTTCCCCTACCAGAACCACGGCCAAACCGGGCGTTATTCCCTGTTCCCTGAGCCGGGCAATATCCCTTTCAACCTCTTCCAGCACCTGGGAAGCTACTTGTTTTCCATCGATGATTTGCATAATAATGATTGGTTAAGAGGCGGGAAGTCCGGAAGCCCCTCGCCAAGCAGCCCGGCCAGAAGACGGGCATAATCCGCCACCTGTTCATCCGTTGCGTCCGGAGGAATGAACAGGCGCTTTTTCCATAGAATATTTACGTTGGAACACGGTTTGGGAATGGCATAGCGGTCCCAGGTCTTGTTCAAACGCCAGCAGCTTTCATATTCGATGCATACGGGAACGATGGGCAGCCCTGACTGGGAGGCCAGTTTGACAATACCGTGGTGCACTTCGTAAATAGGGCCTCGCGGACCATCCGGAGTAAAACAGAAGCAGACGTCCCCCTCCTGGATCTTTCGCATCATTTCCATGTAGGCCAGAGCCCCCCGCCGTCCGGAAGATCCCCGGACGGCACCCAGGCCAAAATGCCTGCATACGGCCTCCACCAGGGCGCCGTCCTTGCTGGCGCTGGTAAGCACACTCATCTTGAGCGGCTTCTGGGCCAGGGACCACGCATAACCCGGCACCATCGTGCGGTTGTGCCAAAGGGCTACCAGAAAAGGCGCCGTATAAACATCATCATGCTCCTCCTTGATGGAACGGATATTCAGGCTCATGCAAATGGGCTGGAGTACGGACCACAGGCCAAATCCGGCCAGCCTGGTCCACCAGCGGGAACGCTTTTCAGATGTTTTCCGAACAATAGGATTGAGCAGCAGCATGGAGTCCTGGCAATATCACATGAATCCGTCTACCGTAATACGGGGAGGAGAGGAATTTGACGGAGCTGGAAGAGCTATTCCACGGGAAGGAGCGGTATGCATTTCCGGGCGGCCCGTGCGCGGCGCCTCTTCCTGGAACATTCCGGCAGAGTTGTCCTGTGGAGACTCCGGAGTACCGGAAATTTTCACAGGAAGAATAATTTCATGCCCTTCCTGCGTCACGCCGGAAGGCAGTTTCCGGCTGTCCACCATGTAGGAAGGAATTTTAAAAACCAGCTTCCCCGTCAAGGAAGTACCGTTACTGTACACCCCCCCGGTCACTCCCAGAAAGCCCTGCTCAAACAGGGAAATTTCCTTCAGGGAGGCGGAACGGCCCGTTCCATCGCTTTCCAGCAGGAAAGAACCGGACGTAAAGACGGGAGAAGAGTACGGCAGCCTTATTTCCGTATTCCGGGCAGCCATGGCCGCCAGCAGGCGCAAAACAGGCAGCCTGATCATGGTCGCCTTGATAACGGAACCGCTGTATCCTTTTAGGGAGGGCCTCTTCTGTTCAGTTGTTACAGGCAAAGCAAAATCCAGCTTCAATTCATGCTTTTCATCCCCTTCCTGTTCTCCCGTCTGCACCTTGAGAAGGGAAGAGAAATCATCTCCCAGCAGGGAAGCGAGATCGAAATTTTTTCCTGTCAAAGTCCACGCCTGGTGACGAAAATCCGTACCCAGAAGGAAATTCCCCGTAATCATGAAGGGGCTGAGATCCGTAGGCTTATTGAGCAGGCGCCCTTTGTCCAGAAAACCGGAAAAAGTGAGCTGCTTGACGCCGCTCCCGTTTAGAATGACGGAACCGGAATCAACCCCCATCAGCGGCCAGCCCTTGATTTTCAATTTTTGCTGTGACAAATCCAGCACGTATTCCGGTTCAGGTCCGTTCCCGGACGTGCGGATGTAGGCTTCCGCCGTCATATAAAAGGGAGCGCCATTCCTCTCCAGAGTAAATTCTTCCGTCCCATGGGCATACCCCACTTCCAGACGCGGCGCTGTGTATCGCCGGAAAACGAACGGCAATTCCCGTTTCGTCTGCGGTACGGCAAATTTAACGAATCCGGGCCGCAAACCGACTACCGCCCTGGACACATTAAGGCTTTCCCCCTTGATTTTCCCCATGAATAAGGGCACGGCGGAAATTTCCCCGGAGATGCCTTCCATCGCCACAAAGGACAGGCAGGAATCTTCCGGAAAGGATACCCTGATGCGTGAAGCCTTCATGGTAAGGCCATCCACCGCCATTCCGGAAATTTTCACATCTCCGCCCCAGGCGGCGGAAAGATCAGCTTGCAGACGGCCGGCAAATTCCTCCGTATTGAAAGAAGTAAGGCGGTACATATACGTCCCCGCCAGCGCACCGGCAACCAGCAGAACCAGAATGCAAAGGCCTATTAAAAAACGCTTGTTTTTCAACATGGCCCTGTTTGGCTCCCGCTGGTCGTCACTGTAAGTCCGCCGGCGCTTTTCCACCCGGATCACCTTGCTGCCGTCCGGGCGCACTACTACTTCCCTTCTCCGTTCTACTCCGTGGGAATCCGACGCATGCAGCTGACGCATGATATTATCAGCCCCCTGGGAAGGAGAAGACTCAAAATCGGAACCGCTGTTTTTCAATGGTCTTGATCCGGTTAAAGGTTACTGGACATTGCTGAGGGCGGGGAGAGAAGCGTCCCCTGCCGGGACCTCCTCGTCCGGAATGGAAGTATCCGGCGTATAAAGCTTCTTGCCGCCCGGATCCACCACTTCCGCCTTTACCATGATGATGATGGCCTTGCGCTGTTCCTTGGACCCCTTGGAACGGAAAAGGCGCCCCACCCAGGGAATATCCCCCAGAACGGGAATTTTATCCTCATACGTAATGGAAGTGGATTTTTTCAAGGCGCCGATGACGAGCGTATTGCCGGTGGCTATGCGCACCGGAGCGGTCAGGCGCCGCGTGGAAAACACGGGCTGAAGGATGAAGTTGTCTGAAGTTTTCACCATGACGACATCTTCCTTTGCGTCCTTTTCCTGGGAGACCATGGGAACGAAAAGCGACGTACCGTAATTGATGAAACCGTCAAAATCCACGATTTCCGGCACTACGGTCATTTCCACGATGGATTTGTCATCGCTGATGCCGGTCACTTCCACATTGAAGATCGTGCCGAGCTGCCTGGTTTCAAAGGCAGTGGGATGGGCGGGAGTCATGGGCATGACCGGAATACCGCCGCCGTTATTGTCATTGTCGCCCCAGTCATTATTATTGCCCGTGCTGTTGGGAACTTCAGGCGGATCATATTCCGTAGGGTAAATCAGTTCCCTGCCGCTGAAAAAGGTGGCTTTTTCACCGGGGCGCACAATCACGGAAGGATGCTGCATAATGTCTGTGCCTTTTTTCTGGCTCAGGCCGCGCATAATCATCGTGATATCCGCGTGACTCCACATGCCGCGCAGAGTGACGATGCTGGGAGCGCCGCCGGGAACATAGGTCGCATCAGAACTTCTGGCGGAAGTGCCGCGTTCTATCATGCTGTCAATGCTATCTTCCGTAAAAACCTGGTTGCCGGAACGCAGCCCGCCCACCACTCCTGCGGGAGCGACGGCTCCGGCCACATTGGCGGCACTGTCCAGCACGGAATTGTTATAGTCATTTTTATCGGTTCCCGCGCCGCCCATGAACCACTTGGTAGGGTCCAGGTTCAGATTGACGATCCAGTTAAAGCCCAATTCCTCCAAGTCCGTCTGATTGACTTCCAGAAAGGTCGCGCTGACCACCACCTGGAGGGGCTGTTCCGCAGTCCTGGCCGCTACCAGCTCCTCCAGCATGCTCAAATCTCTGGGCGTGCCATGGAAAAGAAGAGTGGAGTTGCCCGAGTTGTATTTAATGAAACTGCCTTCCGGGAATTTCACCCCCATGGAAGCCAGCGCCTTTTGCGGATCCACCCGTTTCAGGGTCATGCCGGAAGAACCGGAATCACCGGAACTGAAGGGGTCTGAATTTTCGGCGCTGGAGTCCTCCGACAATCCGGAAAAGAAGCCCGGCGGAAGGGTAATGGACTTGGTGACCATGTAGGAAGTTCCGTCTGAACTGGATACCAGTTCCGCACCAAAGGCATTTGTCCGCAGAATAAGGCCGGATGCGCGCGCCACGTATTCCAGAGCCTCACGAAGAGGTACATTCTGAAGATTAAGCGTAATTCTCTTGGCGGCGGCGTCCCTGGCGGAAACGCTGTCTGCAGGACCGGGATCCACGGAAATATTCACGCCGCGTTCCGCCGCAGTCATGGCCGTGGCATCATGCGTCCTGGCCTGGCTGCGCAGATAGTCCACGGCTTCCTGCACCGTCGCTCCATCCAGCTGCACACGGGGCAGACGGATCATGCCCAGTTTCTGGTCCACATTCACCACCGGGTTATCCAGGGGACGGGAAAATGAAGCGGGTTCTTCCGGTGTTTCCGTCAAAGGAACGGGCATCTCCCACTGTCTGGAAACATCCGCCAGGGCACTGCTGCGGGTTTCATCCCTGGCAGCGCTAAAATAGGCGGTTCTGGCGCGGTTAACCAGTTCCATGCCGCGCCGCGCCGCCGTATTGTAAGGGTCCGTCTTAAGGACGGACGTAAATTCCTTCAGGGCCGCATCATACTGGCCCAGTTCATAATAGCCGAAAGCCAGGTGAAGCAGACGGCTGACTTCCTCTACATTTTTTACGTGTTCCGGAGACAATGCCGGATTCGTACGCACCGGGTCGCGGGCTATTTCCAACGTGCGCCTGGCCAGGGCATGGTCCGGAGTGGATTTCAGGGCATCTTCCAGCAACTTGACGGCCTCATCATAACGCCCCGCCTTGATATATTCCTGGGCCACGGCCACGCTGGCATCCGCGATGCTGGTTTCCAGGAAACGGCGGCGCTTCTCCATGTTGGGGGATTTGGGCAGCGCAGTCAGGCTTCTGCGGTAATTGTCCAGAGCTTCCTGGTACTTGCCCTCGGAATATTGCTGACGCGCCTGCCCCAACAGCAGCATGGAAGCCTGAGCCTGCTCTTCCATCCGGGCTGCTGCCCGGCGTGCGGCCCCTGCCCCCTCCTGGGCCAGCCCCTGGCCGGCTCCAATACCGGCAACGGCAAGCGCCATGGCAATTTGCTGAATGGCAGACATGGAGTGAGGGAAACGTCTAGTCATAGGAATTTCCGGGACTATACCGAATTAAAAACCGCCCGTCATCATAAAAACGCCCAGCAGAGTAAAAAATATCGGCAAAGGCTGCAGCTTCCCTCCGGAGGGAACGTTTCTTTAAACGGCAGACAGTTCCAGCACGCCCACATGTCCCGGTTTCAGGGGATGGGACAGACCGCAGTCCATCAATTCCCGCCGCTCAAAAATCCTCTCCTCATCCTCGGCGTCCATCAGGTTTCTGACGCGTACCCGATCCGTCTGGATGCCGCACCAGCCGAAAGCATGCTGGGGAATGGAAATGCGCAGGTTGTAGAAATTAATATTTGGAGAAAGATTTCCCACCACAAGCACGGTAGCCCTGGCGCGGGCATCATGCCGGAGCATGGCATACACCCAGTGGCCGGAAGTGTCTTCCGCCGGTTCCCTGCCGAAAGTGGTGTTTTTCATATTAGCCCAGTTCAGGCCGTAGAAATCTCCCCGGTCCAGAGCCGGATGCTGCATCAGGGGAAGAAGCCTCCGATGAAAATTTCTCAGCTCTGCAGACTCCTCCGGCAGCAGGGATGAGTCAAACCGGCCATCCGCCACCCAGGGCTGGAGCCGGGGGAGGCAGGTATAGTCAAAAATGCTGGTGCGCCCGTCATGTCCGCCAAAACCGCCGGGCCCCTCCGCCCGTTCCCCCACTTCCTGCCCGTTGTACACCAGCACGGGACCGCTCCCGGAGGCATACACCAGCGTCATGACCGCCGGCAGAACAACGCGTCCCACGCCGCCCCAGGAAAGAGGGGAGCACACGCGCGTTTCATCATGGTTCTCTACGTAGCGGACGCCGTGGGTCATGTATATGGGATTACTCCGGAAAAGCCGGTCGAAGTCATTGGCCCAGTTATTTTCCGTGTACATATGGAGCGCCAGATGATAGCAGTCGGAATCGTAAACGGCATTAAATCCGGCATCCAAAAGGGCGGCGCAAGGATCGCCGGGTGTGGTTTTCATGTGGTCGTTATATGCCTCCGCCATGAAAAACACGTCCGGCAGACGCACCCGGGAACGGGAAATGGCCCATTTCCAGAAAGCCATGGGGATCATTTGGGCCATGTCGCACCTGAAACCGCCGATGCCCAGGCTTTGCCAGAAGGAAAGAATATCGTCCATGATGCGCCATGTCTTGGGCACATGCTGCTTGGGGCTGGTCCACCCCGGCAGCAGGCGGAGGGCAGGAAGACCGGCCATAAAGTTATAGCCGTAGTTGAGCTTAACCGTTTCATACCAGTCGTACTTGCCGGGATTCCATGTAACGGCATTGTTGCCCGTCACACGGCCGAACGTCATTTCCCCTTCAAACAGGCCGTCCGGCAGACGCAGGGGGGGACCATCCCCAGGGCTGTTGGAGGTCAGGTAAAAGTACCCCTGCTCCGGAGAAAAAAACGTATGGGGATCATCCCCTTCTCCAAAATCGTCATGCCCGTCCCAGTCCGCCAGGTAGGCGCGGGAAACATGGTTGGGAATAAAATCGATCATCGGCAGCAGCCCCACCGTCCGGCAACGCTTTACCAGAGCCTTAAACTCATCCATTCTCTTCTCCGGGGAGGAGGCCAGGTCCGGATCCACGTCAAAATAATCCACCACCGCATAAGGGCTTCCGGCCAGACCTTTTACGATGGATTCCGGCTGGGCAGCCAGCCCGGGGTGGGCCGTCTGCGTAGCGTGCCTCAGCACCCCGGTCAGCCAGATGTGTGTAAAGCCCATCCGTGCTATTTCACGTAATGCTTTGTCCGTCACGCCATTAAAAGTTCCGCACCCGTTCGTTTCCCGGCTTCCCCAGTCAACTCCATGGGTCTCCATATTGGAAAAATGACGAACAAATAGTTGATAAATGACAGGACGCATGAGTTGAAATGATCAAATATTGACGCTTATAATGCTAACTTTTTCAGGTATTCTGCAAGCGCATTCTGTTCCACCGGGGCAATTTGTCCCAACTGCAGCAGGGCTTCCTTCCTGGTCCGGAGCGCTCCCTCCAACTGAAGCTCCTGCAGACGGGACAGCCATTTCCCGAAATCAGGCCCCGGGGACAATCCCAGATTCACCAGATCTCGCCCGGTCACCAGAGGAGGGGGCACCAGAGGGGCATTCCGGTAGGAATCCATGAATTCCCTGACAAATTGCCAATTGTCCATCAGTCCGTTGGAGGAAAGACAATCCAGGCGGTGGAGTTCCAGTTCATCCCGGAAATGAGGAGTGTTCATGAACATTCGCAACGTAGATTTCCTCATCTGCCGCACATTGATGAAGCGCATATGTCGCTCCACCATGGAACACACCGCATCCACCACGGCATTGGAATATTTCAACCTTCTTAAAATGACCCTGGCCATGGAAGAGCCTTCCTTGTCATGACCGGAAAAACGGATGCGCCCCGTTTCATCCACCTGACGGCAGGAAGGTTTCCCGATGTCATGCAGCAGAACCCCCAGAGCCAGCTCCAAAGACACGGGGGAACCGTCCCTTCCCAGCGCGTCCAGCATCATCAGCGTATGGGTGTATACGTCCCCTTCCGGATGCCATTGGGGAGGTTGCGTACAGCCCATCATATCGTATATTTCCGGAATGATATGCTTCATCAATCCCGTTTCCACCAGCATTTTCACGCCCCGTTTCCTGCCGGGAGACAATAAAATCCTGTCCAGCTCCTCCCGGATGCGTTCCGGGGCAATCCGGGCCAGCAGCGGAGCGTTCCTGAAAATGGAGGAACAAGTCTCTTTCTCCACTTGAACTTCTCTGGTAACGGCAAAACGTACGGCGCGCATCAGCCGCAGGGAATCTTCTTCAAAACGACGATCCGGCTCCCCGATGCACCTCAACACGCGGGCCCTGATATCCTCCACTCCGCCTACATAATCCACCACACGGCCCGGAGGCGAAGAAAACGGATCTTCAAAGAGGCCGTTCATGGTAAAATCACGCCGCCGGGCATCTTCTTCCGCATCCGTGAAGCATACGGATTCCGGTCTCCGGCCATCACTATAGCTGCCGTCTCTGCGAAAGGTCGCCACTTCAAAGGAAAAACCTTCGCGGCGGACCAGCACCACGCCGAAGGCGGCGCCCACTTCCCAGGCATCCGGAAACAGGCGCAACACCTCATCCGGACGGGCGGAGGTGGCAATATCGATATCCTTCACGGAATACCCCAGCAACCTGTCCCGAACACAGCCGCCCACAAAATATACGGTGTGTCCTGCTCCGGAAAGAACCCGGGCCACGTCCTCCGCGGCCTTTCTCAACAGAATCCCTTCCATGAAACGGATCATTCAGGCATGGGCCTCAAAGGAGGAGCGGAAAGAGAATGGACCTCCGCACCGGTGGGGGCGGAAGGGAACGCGGGCTGCGGCCTATCAGGCCGGGAAACAGAGGGAACGCGCGTATCCGGGGAATTAATCCTGGCCGGCGGAGAAACAGGCTTGGAGGAAGCAGGGGAGGAGGGAGACTTTTTCCCATCCGGCTTTTCTTTCTTTTTTCCCTCAAGTTTGCCCATGACCGCGTACAGGTTGGCGTCAAACAGCATATCCGGCGTGCCGCGCATCAGGATTTTCCCCGCAGGGTCCAGCAGATACACCCGCGGGGTGAGCCTCACCCGGTAATCCTTAAACGCCGCCGCTTTTTCATCCACCAGGGAGGGCATATCCATTTTCAAGTTCAATAGGGCCTTTTCTATGTTCTCTCTCTTTCCGGGAGCCACCGGCATCACCGTCAAACCGGGAAATTCTTTCCGGAGAGACGCGGCTTTTTGCAAAAACTGAACGGAACGCATATCCTGCGGATCCCAAAAAACCACCAGCACGGGCTTATTCCCGGAGGGGAGCGTCACTTTTCCGGCCGCCGCGGTAGAGGGAAGGCTGATTTCAGGCCCGGTCTGCCCGATATTGAGATTGCGTATTTCATACAGTTCCTCCTTCACAATATTTTGAACCGGAATAGGGCCGAAACTGGAATCATAGCATTTGATAATGGCGTCTTTCAGCAATTTTCCGCGGGCCGCCACCAGCCTGACGTCATCCTGAAGCATCCCTGTCGTTTCCTTCATCACCATGGCCAGGCCCAGGGAAGCCAGGCCCTGGTCCTCAGGGAACTGGTTGTAATCCTTGATCTGTTCCAGAATAACGCGGCAGCGCAGGTCACGGGAATTGCTCAGGGCATACGCCGCCTTTCCCGCCCCCTGTTCCCGGAACAGCGTATTTTCCAGGGAATCCAGGCAGAACACGACAATTTTCCTGGCCATGTCTCCATTGGGGAACGCCTGCGCTACAGCCTGGGGATGATCCAGAAACCAGACGACAGCCGGAAGAAGGCAGGATTTTTGAGTCTCGGGTTTCTGAAGGTCGCGCCCTACCAGCCTCCATAATTCCCGAGCCACCGGAACGGCATCTGGACGGTTTTTCATCAATTCCGCCCTTTTTTCCCCGCTTTCAGCCGTTTTCAATGCGGATTCCCAGTCGGACTGCCTCATCCGCCAATCCTCCAGCACATTGTTCATGCCCGTCTCGTCCGCCGGAGCCCATCCAAGCAGGCTGCATGCACCGGCTATCACGCAAAACGCTCTCTTCATACCCTGCCACTATGCCCTGACGCATCCCACACGTCAATCAAACCCCGTGGCAAAACGCAGCCTATTTTTTCTTTTCCCCTCCCTTCCAGCTGTTTACAGCGCGGAATACATCTTCCGGAAATGAACAAACCCCGGCGAATCCCTTCGCCGGGGCTGCTGTTCAACTAACTACCTATGAAGACGGTTGAGTCCTTAAGTGGATGAAGCGCTCTCTCTTTCACTGCATCCGGATCATAACCGTTATGGGTGAGACAAACGCACGGCAAATATGTTCAAACATTATTTCTTTTGTATGACACAAGGCCCGGGAAGACAAAAAAGCGGCTACGGAATTTCTCCCGTAGCCGCTCCAACTAACTACCTATGAAATCAGGGTTATTCCTGGTGACAAGGGAAGCTCTCGTTCCTCCCTTATCGAACATCCCTGTTCATTCAGGATACCTTCACGAATTAAACGCTCAAGAATTTTTTTCCTTACGTGAAAAAAACAGAGAACCGCCGCTTCAGGCTGCTACAAAGTTTCGTTCGTCATTGGTCAGGGCCCGCACCTGCACGGCCATAAACCTCATTTCATTAAGCATGTTCAGATAAAGCAGGGAGGAACGGGTGCGCGTCTGGTTGCGCTGGGCCCGCTTGATCTGGCGCTTGGTGGCCTTTGCCACCAGTTGAAGAAGCTGTTCCTGGGCCACCATCGTATAGTCGAACTGAATGTACGTCCCCGTCTGGAGCATTTTGCAATATTCATCCAGCAGCTTGATGAGGGCGGTATGCACCTCCTTCAAATCGTCCACCTGGTCAATCGTAAACGGCGTGTGGTTATTATCCACATACGTGAAGATGGACTCGGAAAACTGCGACAGGCTCTGCGTAGCTTCATTCAGATGCTCCAGGGCCTGCACAAAGTGGTAGCCCATATCCAGGGAACGGGACTGCATCTTGTACAGAATAGGGAGAATATCGTACTTGTGATGTTCGCTGCTGGTCATGGCCAGCCGTTCTGCGGCATCCGCCAGTTCTTTCAGGGCCTTCCTGTCCCCCTGGAAAAAGTTTTCCACGGTGTCATTGTAAATTTCCCGCAGCTTGAGCGTGCTGTCCACAATCTGGTGGCTGCATACATCCAGGATATTTTCTTCCGTAATCTGGTCAAAACGCTCTACGGAAAGCTTGCTTTCCCGCTTGCGGTGCATGATGGTGGACTTTACCAGAATGACAACCACCAGGGCCAGCAGACCGAAGATGGCGTACACCTGTCCGTAATGCAGGATGGTAGCCATGACGGCGGCCAGCGTAAAGGCAGCCAGCCCGGTCATGAACCAGCCGGAAATCACCGTCAGCACGCCGGTTACACGGTAAACCGCGCTCTCCCTTCCCCATGCCTTGTCCGCCAGGGAGGAGCCCATCGCCACCATGAACGTCACGTACGTGGTGGAAAGAGGGAGCTGCCTGCCAGTAGCCCATGCAATCAACAGGGAAGCAACCGTCAGGTTCACCGTGGCGCGAATCAGGTCAAATGCCACCCGGTCCTTGGGATTCAAGGGCTGGGGGGCGGGATCCCACTGGTGGTTCATGCGCACCAGCATGCGGGCGGGAATAAGCCTTTTCACCCCGCGTCCCAGGGCGATGGCGCTGCGAACGATGGCGCGGGCGGGGGGGACGGAGCCGAAACGCTCAATACCGCCTTCACCCTGCCTGGAAAGTTCCACGCCGGTGGCGATCACCGTTTTTGCCTTTTTGGAGAACCACAAGGCAAAAATCATCATACAGCCCGCGGCGAACAAAATATAATGGTTTACCGGCATGCCCTGCCCCGGCATCAGACACTCCATGGAGGTGATGGATGAGGGAGAGCCACCGGCCGCCGCCACGCCGCTGGCGTACTGGAAGGAATCCAGACCACCCATGAAAACGCCGATGAAATTCACCAGGTCGTTGCCCGCAAAGGCCAGAGCTAGGGAAAAAGTGCCCGCCAGAACGGTCAGGCGCAGAATATTCGTCATGAACAAATGCTGAAGCAGGAACATGAGCACGGAAAAACCGCCGAAGGCCGTGAGCAGGGCCATGCCCAGATTCTGGTCAATGTATTGGATGAACGAGGGCTCCATCAGGGTAGACTCCTTCAAGCCCTTGAAAACGGCAAAATAGGCTATCGCCGTCATGGCAATGCCGCACCAGAAGCAGCCGAACCATTTGAACCGGGACTGGTATTTAAACGTGAACGCCAGACGGGAAATCCACATGACGATGGTGCCCACCGTAAAGGCGATGGCTACGGAAAGAAGAATGCTGGTGACAATCTCAAAAGCCTTGTCCGTATTAATGAAATCCCACACGGACTGAACCAGGCGGAGCTTGGAAATCTTGAACAGGGCCGTCGCTACGGCAGACCCCAAAATACCGAATACCAGGGAAACGGTGGTGGACGTAGGCAATCCGAAAGTATTGAAGGTATCCAGCAGAATCACTTCGCTGATCATTACCCCCAGGAAAAGCAGCATCACTTCATGATAACTGAACATGTCCGGGTGAAAAATACCGTTGCGGGCTACTTCCATCATGCCTCCGGAGAAACAGGCCCCCACCAGCACGCCGATGGAAGCTACGGTCAGGATCACCCGCACGGGTGCAGCCTTGGAACCGATGGCGGAATTGAGGAAGTTGACAGCGTCATTCGCTACGCCGTTGATCAAGTCAAATGCCGCCAGAAGCAGCAGGGCTGTGATGATAATCCAGTAAATTGAGTCCATAACTGTCTCTTGTGAATGGTGGGCGGAGGGCATCCGCGAGCTGCACCACCGCCTCTTTACACGGAAACGGTCGATTTTGCTACTGTTTTGTTACAGAAAAATCCTTTCTCCTTATCACCGGGAACGGGGAAGGAAATCCAGTTCCCCGGGGGCGGGCCAACGGTGCCGGGGATAACGCCCCGCCAGGTCCTTTTTCATTTGCCCGTATCCGTTCCGCCAAAAACTTTCCAGAGATCCCGTTACCTGCCACGGCCTCTGGCTGGGGGCCAGCACCTCCACAATCACGGGTACGGCCCCGTTGGCAATGCGTGGGGAAACCGCCACGCCGAACAGGCGCTGCACCGTCAGACTGATCACCGGGGAGGAATCCTCCCCGTACCTGACCTTGGCGTGCTGGCCGTTGGGCAACGTGAGGCTTACCGGGGCATAATCGTCCAGCGCCTTCGCCTGCCAGCCGGAAAGCCAATCCCTCAGCACGGGAATAATTTCCCTTTCCTTGATGTCCTTATAACCCACGGCCCCTTCACAGACCAAAGAAATGGCGACCAGCTTGTCCTCCTCCGAAAACCGGGGCAGCTCCAGTTCCGGCATCCAAACGCTCAAACCATTAAGACGGCGTATCCACTGTTCCACGGCATCATTCCATTTCACCAGCTTCAGGGTTCCGTCCACTACTTTTTCAGCCAAAACCGGGGCGGCCAGCTCCGTAGGGGCATCCCCGCGGTCACGATCCTCCAGCACCAGATCTCCATACATCAGCTTCCGGTGCAGACGCACGCGCCGCAAAGCGGCATCGAAGACGGCTTCCTCCCCGCAGGAAAAACGCTCCGGCCAAATGGAACGCAAATCTTCCGGCGCAATAAGCGTACAGCGTCCCACACGGGTTTCCACCGCCTTTCCGGACAATTCCGCCACCTCTGCGGCTACGAAATGCTCTCCTTGAAACACCACGCTTCCTTCCGCCAGCCTGCCGCCCACCCCGCCGGCCATGCGGCATGTATTGGCTGCCACGCCATTTCGCACACCCACATGGTCCGCAAAACTCTCAATCATTGCACGGACTACGGCAGGGCGCGCCGCCGTAAAATCCGGTCCCGGCGTTTCCCGGGCTTTTCCCCGGCTGCCGACGGACAGAAGCTGCCGGTATGCCATCCATGCCTCCCGCGCCCCGCGGGAAGAGATGCCCCAGCGGGTACACGCCGCCGCCCCAAAACCGGCATCCACAGCCTTCTCCACCGCGCGCCACTCCGCCTGGAAATCCGTGTAATCCGCAGAATCGCGCAAATGATCGTTCAGCCCCCCCTTTACCGCAACACCTTCTCCCTGCATCAGGGCTGCAACGGCGGCCAGCTCCACGGCACACTGTTCATCCTGGCCGGCCACCATCAGACGGGCCAGCCGGGGCGGCAGGGGAAAAGCGGTCATCCTTTTTCCCGTATCCGTCAGGCTTCCATCCTCTTCCGTCGCACCCAGGGCAGCCAACAAATTCACGGCCCGCTGCATCACCAGGGGGGCAGGAACATCCAGCCAACGGAAATTTTCCGGTACGGTGACGCCCCAGGCAGCCAAATTCAAAACGGCTCCGGCCAGATCCACCCGGAAACATTCGGGCGGGTCAAAATCCTCCTTCCGGGCCTGTTCCGCCTCACTCCACAGCCGGAAACAGCGCCCCGGAGCCACGCGCCCGGCACGGCCCGCGCGCTGAGCGGCGGACGCCTTGGAAATCTTCACCAGATGCAGCGTATCCATCCCCCGGTACGGATCCCATCCGGACCGGCGGACCAGCCCGGAATCAACCACCGTACGCACTCCCTCAATCGTCAGGGAAGTTTCCGCCACATTAGTGGAAACAATGACACGGGGGATATCCCCCCGCTCCACGGCGCGATTCTGCTGCTCCGGCGCCAGAGACCCGTAAAGGGGAAAAACGTCCCGGCCGCTCATCCACGGCTTTCCTGCCAGCAACTCCACCGTTTTCCGTATCTCATACACGCCCGGCATAAATACCAGCACATCCCCGCAGTCATCCTCCCTCACCGCCTCCCGCACAACATCCGCCGCCTGCTCCCATATGGGGGGAGGAGCCACCCTGCCGCGTCCGTCACTGACCAGGCGGGGAGCCCGGTAAACGACTTCCACGGGATACTGCCTGCCTTGCGCTTCCAGAACCCGGCAGGAACCTCCCATATATTCCCGCAGCCCGGACATCTCCAGTGTGGCGGACATCACGACCACGGCCAGATCCCGGCGCGGCCCTTCCTGCAGATCCAGCACACGCCCCAGGGATAAATCCCCGGAAAGGCTGCGTTCATGGAACTCATCAAACACCACGGCGCTCACCCCTTCCAGGGAGGGCCATTCCGTCAGCCAGCGCTCCAACATGCCGTCCGTCACGTACGCGATACGGGTGCGGGAGGAAATGTACCGTTCAAAACGCACCGCATACCCCACTTCTTTTCCCAGCTCCACCCCGCGCAGCCGGGCCACATGCCGCGCCAGCAGGCGAGCGGCCATCCGCCGGGGCTGTACAACGACAATCAGGCCACGGTCTCCCAGACCGGCGTCATCCATCATCGGAGGAACGCCGGTGGACTTGCCGGAGCCGGTAGGAGCTTTCAACAAAATGCGCGGAGAAGGAACCCGCAGAGCCTCCATCAATTCTCCGCGGATTTCCTCAATGGGAAGAGAAGAAAAAACCATACCGGGTTACAGGGAATCCGTTCGTGCCGGGGACATTCAGCCGATGCAGGCCAGCAGAAACCAGAAAAACGGCACGGTAAAGGAAGGGCTGTCAATCAAATCAAAAATTCCTCCTATCCCCGGCAGCAGGGAACCGGAATCCTTGATGGCCAGGCTGCGTTTAACCAGGGACCCGGCCAGATCCCCGTAAACGGAAAGCAGGAAAATGAGGGATGTGCATCCCATCAGCACCAGTACCTGGGTTATGGACAAGACGGAAATTCTGAACATCGGGAAAACCAGCCCTATGGCCGCCGCATTCGTCAGCACCCAGGAACCGAGGAGGCCCTCCCACGTTTTCTTGGGGCTGATGTGGGGAATGAGCCTGCGGGAAAAAAGGCGGCCGCCCAGCAGGAACCCGCTCACGTAGGCAAAAATGTCCGCCATCTTCGTTACCAGAACGACCCACAGCACACACATGACAATGGCCGGATAAACACACCCCGCCCTCATATACGCCAGATGCAGGGCCAGAATGGCAAAAGAGAACAGCCAGACGGGATAAATAAAGGAAAGCAGCGTAGTACCCACGGAACGGAGAGCCCTGCTTCCATCCACCGGGTGCTTCATCTCACGGATGAAGGCAACCACTACCAGGAGGACCGGAGCGGCAAGCGCCACCAGAAGAGGAAGGGGGATGAGGAAAGAAACCTGTTCCGCAAGGGCGCTTTCCCGGAATTTAGTGATGCAGCATGACCAGGACAGCAATACGGGGTACGCCACTCCGAAAAGAAAGCTCAAGTTCGGCTGGGAGGCTTTTCCGGAACGCAGCAGCATGTGCCGCCATTCCCAGGCGGCCAAAATACAGAAAATGCAGACCAGACCGTAATACCCAAGTTCGCAGTCCCACCACAAAGCCCCGGCCAGCAACCCAAGCAAAACCACGGTGCTGAATGAACGCTGCAGCAAAACACCCATCTTGCTTCCGGAAAAACTCTTGTCCCGATTCGGTATGCTCATCATCACGCGAAGTGTACAGAAAACCGTTGCAACCTCAATCCTGAAATGCTTCCTTTCCTGCGGCGTCTCTTCGGAAAACGTCCGTTCTCCCCATCCTCACCCTCCCCGCTGCAAACAGGAAAGCAGTCATCCCGCCACTTTTCCCTCTCCGGGAAGGATGCAGCAACGGAAAACCAAAGAAAACACGCAACAACAAAAAGCGGAAGAAATGCGGAAAAAACATCCGTAAAATGAAATCCATTTCCATGCAGCTCCAATATGACAAATGCCGGACTTCCGCACAAAATTTCAAACTTTATGGTGGATTTATCCACCCATGAATTCTCTTCTTTCCTCCCCCTGCCGCCGCCGGATATTTCCGGATGAACCGGCTTCCATTTACTCTTGTCCCCTTCCGGAAACAAGGAGAGCAAAATAGCGTCATGTGGACGTTTTATAAGATAGACAATCACCTGCAAATCAGTAACACTTACATCCCGGCGCCAGCTTTTTCCCCAAATGGAAAAAAACGCACCCTTTTCCGTTATGAACATGCACTCATTCCGTTGGATTAGACTCACCGCATTCTCGGCCCTGGCCGCAGCCGCCATTACTTCCTGCGCCTCTGCGGCTACGGACTTCAACCAGGTGGGCAAGCAAATGTCCCTGCTGCTCCAGAATTTCCACTTCTCCCGCAAAGAATTCAGCGATGAACTATCCACTAAATTCTTGGAAACCTACCTGCGCAAGGTAGACCCTAACAAAATATTCTTCACCCAGCAGGACGTAGACGCCCTCAAAAGAAAATACGGTAAGGAGCTGGACGACTACCTTATGTCCGGCCAGATGATGGATGCGGCCCAGGCCATGCACGCCCTTTACCGCCAGCGCGCCATGCAGCGCATCTCCTATGCGCGGGATTTGCTGAAAAAGGGAGGCTTCACCTTTGACAAAGACAAGTCTATCGAACGTTCCCGCCGCAAAACAGCCGCGTGGCCCAAGGATGAGGCGGAAATGCAGCAGGTCTGGAAAGACATGGTGGAGGAACAGCTCCTGTCCGAAATCCTGCGCCGTGAAACCGTAGCGCGCCTGGCCAAGGAACAGAACAAGCCCGATCCCCTGGCCAATGAAAAACCCGCGGAGGAAAAACTGCTTATGCGTTATGAACGCATTCAACGCAATATTCAGGAAACGGATCTGGAAGACGTAGCGGAAACACTGCTCAGCGCCGTAGCCTTGACGTATGACCCGCATACGGATTACATGGGTGCGCGCCAGGTGGACCGTTTCAAAATCTCCATGGGTACGGAACTCACCGGCATCGGCGCCCTGTTGGGCAGTGAAGACGACGGTTCCACCAAAATTACCGGTATCGTTGTGGGAGGACCGGCTGACAAATCCGGAGAATTGAAGCTGAACGACCGCATCGTTGCCATTGACTCCGACAACTCCGGAGAAATGGTGGATATCCTGTTCATGAAGCTGGACAAAGTGGTGGATATGATCCGCGGAGCCGAAAATACCCAGATGCGCCTGAAAGTAGAGCCGGCAGACGCCCCCGGACAGGCCAAAATCATTACGCTGACCCGCTCCAAGGTACCTCTGAAGGATGAACTTGCCAAAGGTGAAATCATTGAACTTACCGGAGCTCCGGAAGGCAGGAACCGCATTGGCGTGCTGAGCCTTCCCTCCTTCTACGCAGACATGGAAGGCGGAGACCGCCGCTGTGCCAAGGATGTCAAAAAAATCCTGGAACGGATGAACAAGGAAAATGTGGATGGCCTGGTAATTGACCTGCGCAGCAACGGCGGCGGTTCCCTGGAGGAAGTGCGCCTGATGACGGGCTTCTTTACCGGAAACGGCCCCGTGGTACAAATCAAGGACACCCGCGGCAACGTGGATATCAAATCCGCCCACAACCGCCAGAAACTCTTCAATGGCCCCATTGTGGTGCTCATTAATAAACTCAGCGCATCCGCCTCTGAAATTCTGGCCGCGGCCCTTCAGGATTACGGCCGCGCCGTGATTGTGGGGGATGAATCCACCTTCGGGAAGGGGTCTGTGCAGCAGCCTGTGGACATCGGCCAATACCTGCCTTTCTTCGCGGCCAGAGACCGTGCGGGCCTGCTGAAAGTCACTACCCAAAAATTTTACCGTGTGGCGGGCGGCTCCACCCAGCTCAAAGGCGTGGAAAGCGATATCCAGCTTCCCACCGCTACGGCGGCATTCGAGCTGGGAGAAGACATTCTGGACTACGCGATGCCCTATGACCAGATTACGCCCTGCACCAACTACAAAAAGGACTCCTCCATCGCGGCCATGCTGCCCGTGCTGAAAGATGCCAGCGCGAAGCGCGTGGAAAAAGACCGCGACCTCCAGATTGCCAGGGAAGATATCGCCATGATGAAACAGCGCATCAAGGACAACAAGCTTTCCCTGAACAAGAAAATCCGGGAACAGGAAAACTCCGCCCTGGAAGAACGCCGCAAATCCATCAACAAGGAACGTAAAATCCGCTTCGCGGAAATGGCCAAGGAAGACGCAACCAAATACAAAATTTACCGCCTGACGCTGGATGACGTCAACGCCAAGGAGCTGCCCCTGGCGGATCCGGAAAAAGACAATGAACAATTCATGCACCTGGCGGAAGACCCCACGGCAGAACTGGACGACTCCCCGGAATACCCCTCCGGCCTTGATCCGGAACTCCGCGAAGGCATCAACATCGTCCAGGATATGCTGAAGCAGGAATCCTCCGGAAAATAACGGCTCGCTCCTCGCGAACCTCCTTGCCGCCCCGGCCCCATTCAGGGAACCGGGGTTCTTTTTTCCGAGGCAATTCCGGGAGCCGTGCCTCCCGAACAGCCCGAAATGAATCCGGGGCTTGCCAGCCGGAGGGAAATAAGGCAGTATTTTTGCCCGTCAGCAATGAGCACCACCATGAATACGACATACAAAATTGCCATCGGCGCGGATCACGCCGGAGTCGATCTCAAGGAAACCGTAGCAGAACTCCTCAAGGCATGGGGTCATGAAGTGACCGACATGGGAACCATGACCAAAAATTCCTGTGATTATTCCGACTACGCCAATGCAGTCGCAAGCAGCATTGCTGACGGCACCAACGACCGCGGCATCCTTATCTGCCGGTCCGGCATCGGCATGAGCATTGCCGCCAACCGCTGGGTGGGCGTCCGCGCCGCCCTCTGCCGCACGGCCCCTGCTGCGGCCCTTTCCCGCCAGCACAATGATTCCAACCTGCTCTGCCTGGCTTCCGCCTATGTGGACAATGAAAGTGTGGAAGACGTCCTGGACGCCTGGCTACATGCTGACTTTGAAGGCGGACGCCATGAACGCCGCGTCGTCAAATCCTCCGGTAGCCCCCTGCAATGGACGGACCCGGAACTGGCGGGCCTCATCCAGGAGGAAGGACGCCGGGAAAGCAACAACATTGAGCTGATTGCCTCCGAAAATTTCACCTCTCCCTCCGTCCGGGAAGCCCAGGGCTCCCTGCTGACCAACAAATACGCGGAAGGCTATCCCGGCAAGCGCTGGTATGGCGGTTGCGAGGTGGTGGACAAAGTGGAACAGCTCGCCATTGACCGCGTGCTGAAAATTTTCGGCGGGGATCATGCCAACGTGCAGCCCCACTCCGGTTCCCAGGCCAACATGGCCGTTTACTTCTCTGTTCTGAAGCCGGGCGACACCATTCTCACGATGGATCTCTCCCACGGCGGCCACCTCACCCACGGACACCGGGCCAACTTCTCCGGCAAACTGTACAATGTGGTTCACTACGGCGTATCCCAGGAAACGGAAGCTATTGACTATGATGCTTTGGAAAAACTGGCTCTGGAGGTAAAGCCGCAAATGATCACGGCGGGAGCAAGCGCCTACTCACGCACAATCGACTTTGAACGCATGGGCCAGATTGCCAGGGCCTGCGGTGCCTACCTGTTCGTGGACATGGCCCACATCGCGGGCCTGGTGGCCGGGGGGCAGCACCCGAATCCGGTTCCCCATGCGGACTTCGTCTCCTCCACCACGCATAAATCCCTGCGCGGCCCCCGCGGCGGCTTCGTCATCTGCAAGGAGGAATACGCCAAAAAACTGGATGCAGCCGTCTTCCCCGGAATGCAGGGCGGCCCCCTCATGCACATCATTGCCGCCAAGGCGGCCTGTTTCGGAGAAGCTCTGAAGCCCGAATTCAAGGACTATGCGGCCCAGGTTGTCAAAAACGCCAAGGCCATGGCGGCCAAAATGGCGGAACTCGGCTTCCGCGTCGTCTCCAACGGTACGGACAACCACGTATTCATGGTAGACCTCCGCAACAAAGGCATTAACGGTGCAGACGCGCAGGAAGCCCTGGACCGCGTAGGCATCACCGTAAACAAGAACGCCATCCCGTTTGACACGGGTTCTCCCATGAAACCTTCCGGCATCCGCATCGGTACGCCTGCCGTAACCACTCGCGGCATGAAGGAAAAAGACGTGGAACAGGTGGCTGAATTCATTGCGCGTGCGCTGGCCTTGTACGTAGGTGACCAGGTATGCCCGAATCCGGAAGGCTTCTCCCAGCTTAAGGAAGAAGTTTCCGCGTTTAACCGCAACTTCCGCTTGCCTCATTAACATCTCCTGCGTATAAACGCTTTTCAGGCCGTTCCGCCTTTACCGCGGAACGGCCTTTTCATCAAAAGTCCGTATTTACGGCCCCCGATACGCGCGGCCAAGACGCCCGCAACAAAAAAACCTCTTCGTCAAGGAATGGTCGGGGTTCATCCAAACTGCACTTTTCCCCTCCTATATTGCAGACAAACCGGTTTGGAAATCAACTGCCATTGTCCATCCACACTTCCTCGTTGGAACATTTGCCCTCTTCCCGGCCCAACCGGAAAACAAAGGTAGCGGCAGGTTGGGAATAATAGAACTGATGACTTGCATGCGTTGCTCCTCCATCCGCAATTAAAACAACCTGAAATCCTTTATCGGAGAATTGGATATTTTTTTCATCCCAATATCCATAGCTAGACATGACGGAATACCTCCCCATTTCCATGAATGAACCGTCCTGCTGGCGCAGAAAAGCCTTAAATTCATAACTGTTAAAATTGGCTCCCCTCGGCGTTCTCCACACTAATGCGGCTTCATGGTCCGCCTGCCAAATTACTTTGTTATCCGGATTCTCCCGGAAACAGTTTTCCAGAAAAGTCATCTCCTGCTTGTGAAAACGCAAGGCGGCAACATCCACCGGAGGATGATCGACAAGGGGAGAAGGCACGTCAAAAGCCATAACAAGGGGAACCGTGCGGCAAGAGAAAAGAAGCGTTTTAAGAGAGGCATTCATCCTCCAGATATTACTTCGTCAAAAAGACGGCTCAAGTCTCAATCATCTGATCCGCCTGATGATGCTTCAGAATGATTTATCTATCCAAAGGTCCACCGGGCCAGACAGACAAATTATCCCATCCGTCTGGTTTGACGGTGCAGGTCCGGTACTGTTTTTCAGTCAAAAAGTCAGTTCCTCCAATAGTAACATGAGGCTTGGGAGTAGTACCTGCCGTTCTAAATCCATCATAAGGAACGGTTACGCCACCGCTCAGAACCTCAAGAAGCGCCTTTCTGGCTTCTTCCAGTTTTTCACAACTCAGCCTGTCAATATCCCTGTACTTCTCCCCTTCAACCTTGGCATATTGCTGATCTGTTACAGAGGCCCAATTAGGATTCTTACCGTCTTTGATTTCTCCAAATTCCGTCAACATACTCAACAATGGATTTCGATAGGCATTCCCTTTCGTGTTGCCGAGACGATTCAACATCACCGATGTAATAGCCTTCATTTCTGCACCCTTCGTATCGGCTTCCGCATAGATGACTCGCGCCATTGCATTGAATTCATCAACGGTTATTTCAGAAATGGTTCCCGTATTGTAACGGTATCGGACAGCATTGGAATCTTGCCGCAATTCATACCATGTGATGGGATAAGCGATAGGTACGGCTTGTTCTGGCCAGCCAATACGGCATCCTTCTCCAAGTTTCAGAAGTGTCATAGGTATTCCTGAAGCAAGTTCGGATTTGGCGGTATCGTACTTCACATACCTGCCTTCCGGCGGCATTCCCGTGGTACTCATGATGGCGATGCAGCCTTCATAGGACTTATCCGCCGGTGTATAGGCATTATTACGGTAAACCAACTCGCAATAATAGAAACCGCGTTCCAGCACGGCTTCTGCCGTCTGAGTGGAAAGAGAACCTCCCCCAGTTGTGATATCAACATTGGCTTGAGGAATGTTGAGGGTCAAAATATCGTCTCCGTCGATACGGAAATAATGTCGTTCAGATTTCTCTACTTTAATATACCCTTTCCAAGTTTCAGTACGATCTTCGACATTTTGCTTGATAGGAATTAGCACAGGGGCGGTCATAAGCGAATCTCCCGTTTCATCTTCATAGATGAAATAGCCGGGAACAGGCTTGGCCTCCTTTTCTTTCATTTTAATGAAAGGAATAGTAATGGATTCAACTGTAGTTGACATGATATTATTCTATGTTATGTTTTAACTTTTTGTAACGCAGAAACTTTTCCCCATTTTAATAAAAAATGAAAAACAGACCGTTACAGAGATACGACCATTCTATCGTTCAACAAAGAAATGTATCACGTTATGAGCTCATTCCCTGAAATGGCACATTCCGTCTTGGAACGAAAATTCGTATAGAAAAAATCTTCACCAAATATAAAAAATATCATTCTATCAATTAACTAACAAATTTTTACAAAAATTTGTTATATAAAATTCTTTTATGGCCTGCCCGCGGAAGTCATGCCGTCCCACACGGGAAAGTAATAATGCAGGGTAGGTTCAGGCTCATTCAACAGGCGGTAATGCCACCATTCCGGAGCATAATTGGCAAAACCCTGTTTTTCAAAAGCCGTTTTCAAAATCATCCTGTTCCGGCGCTGGGACGGAGTCACTAATGTGGAGTCCGTGGCGGAACTGGGATCCAGCAGGTCATGATGACCGCCCATGTCCACAGGCTTTCCGGTCCTGGCGTACAGCAGGGAAACATCCACAGCCACGCCCCGGGAATGTTCCGAAAAATCGCGCACATAGTGGTCTCCGAACACCTTGGCCTTGTCAATATGGGGATAATACCGGGACTTCATCTTCTGGTCCCCTTCGTCAGCTCCCCATTTACAAATGTCCAGCACGGCGGTATGGGGGCGGTAGGCGTCATCAATTTCCAGCAAGTAACCCTGACTGTACAAATCTTCCGAGACTTTTTTCAACGCCTGCGCCGCCTGGGTGCGCAGGATGGCGCGCCGACCGTGGTAACCGTCCAGCGGACGCCCTACAAAATTGTCATATCCGGCATATTTCAAATTAGTCTTTACCAGGGGTGCCACCTGGTCCACATACACAAAGCCCGGCTGCATCACGGGCTGAAGGGGCTGATTGAACGCCGGTTTGAATTCCCTGCTGCCGGAACAGGAAACCAGTAACATGAACATGCCGCATGCCGCAGCTACGCAAGTCTTCATGACCACGAAGCGTAGCACGGCATGCGGCGCAAATCCGGTCAGGATTCCGTCATTTCCAGGAATCCCTTGATCTTGCTGATGCGCGTGGGATGGCGCAGCTTGCGGAGGGCCTTGGCTTCAATTTGGCGAATGCGTTCGCGGGTGACACTGAACTGGCGGCCCACTTCCTCCAGAGTGCGGGGACTGCCGTCCCGGAGGCCGAAGCGCTGTTCAATGACTTCGCGTTCACGATCCGTGAGGGTGTCCAGAACATCCTTGATTTTTTCTTTCAGGAAAGAGAAGGAGGCTTCCTCCATGGGATTTTCCGCCGCCTTGTCTTCAATAAAGTCACCGAAGGAGGTATCGTCGGAATCCCCCACGGGGGCTTGCAGGGAAATGGGCTGCTGGGCCATTTTCAAAACGGAACGCACGCGTTCCACAGGAAGATGGATTTCTTCCGCGATTTCTTCCGGAGTGGGTTCCCTACCGTACTCCTGCACCAGCTGCTTTTGCACGCGCATCAATTTGTTGATGGTTTCAATCATGTGCACGGGAATGCGGATGGTGCGGGCCTGGTCTGCAATGGAACGGGTGATGGCCTGGCGGATCCACCAGGTGGCATAGGTGGAGAATTTGTAGCCGCGGCGGTATTCAAATTTTTCCACCGCCTTCATCAGGCCCATGTTGCCTTCCTGAATCAGATCCAGGAAGGAGAGGCCGCGGTTGGTATATTTTTTGGCAATGGAAATAACCAGGCGCAGGTTGGCCTCTACCATTTCATCCTTGGCCCTGCGGGCTTCGCGAAGCCATTTGCGGAGTTCCTGGTAGGCTTCTCCCATCTCATCCGCAGTCATCCACATGCGAAGCTCCAGCTCTGCCAGATGTTCCTTGAGTTCCTTGTTGTCCGGATCCAGGGCAACCTTCTTCTGCATGCGGAGCACGCGGTCGCGGGCCTCGTCAATCATGGAACAGAAATCCTCAATCACCTTGTGCTTGAAATACAGGCGGCCGAAGAACTTCACCAAAGCACCGGCAACTTTGTCGAATTCGGCCTGGCGGGCCTTGACGGATTTGGCCGCCTCCTTGCTGCGGTACAGCTTGCGGAAGGAACCGGATGCGTCCTGATGGGTCTGCTGTATCTGGGCGCAGAGCTGAGCCAGCCCTTTCATATAGCGCTCGCGGGAGTCTATCTTTTTGTCAAGGATAACGCGGTCAAAGCGTTCCTCATTGTCGAGCAGGCGATAGGCGACATCCAGATAGGCATTTGCAATGAATCCGAAGCGGTGCACACAGCGCTGGACATTCTGTTCCGCGTCTTCAATTCTCTTGGAAATGGCTACTTCCTCTTCACGGGTAAGCAGGGAAACCTGGCCCATTTGCTTCAGGTACATGCGGACGGGATCATCCAGAATGTCCATCTTGGCTTCGAGCTTTTCCTCTTCATCCTCTTCTTCCGTGCTGATGCGGGTGCGGTCCGTGTAGCTGTCCACGTCGGACGCGTCAATAATGTCAAATGCCATACTGCGCAGGCGGTCCATAATGGCCTCATAATCCTGCTGATCGACGATGTCGTTGGGAAGGGAGTCATTAATATCGTCAAAAGTCAGATACCCCTGTTCCTTGGCGAGCTTGATAAGTTCACGGATTTTTTCCTGAATCTCCGGAGCGTCAATCGGATTCGTGACCTTGCGGCTGGCAGCCCTCTTGCGTTCCTCTTCCAGTATTTCGCTTAACTTTTTGGGCGTTTCCTCCTTCGCGGCAGGTTTGGCAGCCTTCTTCTCAGCCGGCTTCTTCTCCGCAGCCTTGGCTGGAGCTTTCTTGGCAGGAACAGCTTCAGGCGCCTTTGCCGGAGTCTTTTTGACGGCCGGCGCCGCCTTCTTGGAGGCAGAAGCCGGAGACGCTTTTTTTGCCGGGGCCTTTTTTTCCGCAACGGGTTTGGCGGCGGCCTTTTCCGTAGCCGGAGCCGCCTTCGGAGCGGTTTTGGAATTTTTTGCGGCGGGCCGGGCCGTTATTTTTTCCTTGGATTCAGAAGCTTTTTTGTTGGCGGAAGTCTTCTTGGGAGAAGAGGGGGATGGGTCACCGGATTTGGACATATCTTGAAAAGAAGAGGGCACAATTCACCATTATATCAATACCCGGAGGTATCGAGGCACTACATTGTACCCAGCAAACGCTTCAAGTCAACACTAAGTTTGGACAATTCCAGCCTTCTGGCAGCATCCGTGGAGGGATCCGCCAGTTCCGCCATCAGGGAGGCGATGTGCCTCTCCAAAGCGGCCTTCGCAATGCCGGAGCAGGCTTCCTGTACGCTCCTGTCCACATCGGGAATAGGTATGGGCTCCAGATTCAGCATACCCAGGGCATCCCGTTCCGGCTGAGGCAGGGACGCCAAAAAAGCCTGAACGGCCGCGGGGCTGTCCGGAGAAGGCAGCCTGGCCAGAATTTTTTTTAAGATGCCTCCGCCCTGCAGCAGCCGCATCGGCTCCAGCAATTCTTCAATACGGTCCACGATAAGCCCCTGGGCACGGGAATTCTGAAGGGCCAGTTCACAGAGCACGGCCACGGCGCGATCCATTTTCACGGGAGGATGCCGCGGGACCTCCGCAGCCGTCTTACGCTCTGCGGACTGGGCCTGTTCCTGCCCCTTCCGGCGTCCGGCCATTCTGACGGCGCCACGCAAATTATCTGCAGCCATGCGCATGCGCGTGGCTATGTCAGCCGTAGCCAGGTCCCGGGCCACCGGATCGCTCATGCAGGCCAGCAGGGCCGTCATCTCACGGGCAAAAGCGGCGCTGGAAGCGGCGTCATCCAACAAACCGCTCTCCCTGGCCCGCTCAATGCGAACCTCAAAGAAGGAACGGGCCCGCTCCACCATCCCAGAAAAAGCCTCTTTCCCCTCCCTCTTCATGAAAGAATCAGGATCGTCCCCGGCAGGAAGGTTCACCAGGTAAATATCCTTGCCGAAGGGGGCCAGTTCACGAAAAGCCCGGTCCGCTGCAGCCATGCCCGCCTTGTCCGCATCAAAACACAACACTATCCGTGAAGCATAACGTGAAAGAATCCGGGCATGCTCCGGAGTAAACGCCGTCCCCAAAGGGGCTACGGCAAAAGAAATACCCGCCTCGTGGCAGGCAATGACGTCAATCTGCCCCTCGCACAACAGGGCTTTGCCGCTTTTTCCCATAGGGCCGCGCGCCTTGTCCAGGGCAAACACCACGTCCCCCTTTTTGAAAATGGCCGTCTCCGGAGAATTAACGTACTTGCCTACGTTTTCCTGAGGCCGCAGAATGCGGCCGGAAAACGCCACACATTCTCCGTACACATTGTTGATGGGGAACATCAGCCTGTCCCGGAAACGGGCGTACAAATCACCCCGTTCTCCGCGGTTGGCGAGACCGGAATCTATCAGGACCTGGTCCGAAATCCCCTCCCTGCGGGCCCAGGCCAGAAACTCCCGCGAGGAATCGGGAGCCCATCCCACCTGCCAGCGTTTCGCCATGTCTGCCCCATAGCCGCGGGAATTCAGGTAAGCCCTGGCCTCCGCCGCCTTCGGGGAACAAAGCAGGAGCCTGTGAAAAAAAACAGCTGCCTTCTTGTGGGCCACAAGCAAAGCCGTGCGTGCCTTGCGCCGTTTTTCTTCCGCTGCGTCATAAACCTCTTCCACAATGGAGATTCCGGCTTTTTCCGCCAGCCTTCGCACGGTATCCGCAAACCCCAGATTCTCCATCTTCATCACAAAAGTAATGGCGGATCCTCCTTCCCCGCAGCCAAAGCATTTGAAATTCTGCCGACTCTGATCCACAATGAAGGAAGGCGTCTTTTCATTGTGGAACGGGCAGCACGCCTTCCACCGGGAACCGGCCCTTTTCAGGGGAAGATAGGAGCCCACTACATCTACAATGTCAGTGGCCTCCAGAACGCGCCGGATGCTGTCTTCATCAATCCTTCCCATAAGGCGGAACCAGTCTATCACAAGGGGTCCGGGTGCACAAGAAGACAGAACCGGAACGTCATGCACGGAAAAACAATGCCTCCGCAGGCAGGAAAAAATGGCGCAGCACCAATGGCTTTCCTCCCCGGAGGAACACATTTCCCCATTGAGCGCGGGAACGGAACATGCTAGCCTGTCCGCATGAAGCGCATTCACCTTCTGTTGCTGGCTCTGCTGGCCCTGTTTGTCGGCGCCCCCTTCCGGGCGGCCGCGGAGGACACTTTCCGCGACAGGGTAGTCATTATCCCCGTAGGGGAAGACTCCCTGACCAGCAAACAAAGCTTCGGCTTCATGAACCGCATCCTGAAGAGGGCGCAAGAGGAGCAGGCTCGCGCAGTAGTATTCGACTTGAACACGCCCGGGGGCCTGGCCTGGGAAACCAGCGAAATGATGATGAAAAGCATCCAGCCGCTCACCATTCCCACCTACGCCTACGTAAACCCCAGGGCCATGTCCGCCGGGGCGCTCATCTCCGCGGCGTGCGATAAAATCTACATGGCACCCGTCTCATCCATCGGCGCAGCGGGCATCATCACCTCATCCGAAGAGGAAATGGATCCCGTCATGCGCAAAAAAGCGGAAAGCGCCTTCTGGGCCTTTACCCGCTCCGTCGTGACGGAAAAGGGTTACCGCCCGGAAGTGGTGAAAGCCATGATGATCCCGTCCGACCAGGACCAGCAGTTCGGCCCCGTCAAACTGGAAAAAGGCGCGCTTCTGACCCTGACGGGCAAGGAAGCCGCCGCGCGTCTGGAAGACGGCAGGCCCCTGCTGGCCCAGGGCACAGCCTCTTCCGTCACGGATCTGCTGGCCCAGGAGAAAGTAAATGCCCCCGTAGTCACGGCGGAACCTACGGCGTTTGAGCGCATCGGCCTCTGGATTGCGTGGGCTTCCCCCATCCTGATCCTGCTGGGCATCGGCGGCATTTACATGGAATTTAAAACGCCGGGATTCGGCATCGGCGGTATTGTGGCCATTGCCGCGTTTGCCCTGTTCTTCTTCGGCAACAACATTGCCGGGAATCTGGCCGGCTATGAGACGGCGGCCCTGCTCGTTCTGGGCATAATCCTTCTTTGCGTGGAATTCTTCGTTATCCCGGGCACATTCATTGCTGCCGTTGCGGGCGGCGTCTGCATCTTTCTGGCCCTGTTCGGCGGCATGGTCAGCTCCTGGGAATGGGACCATATCATCCGGGACGGACAGTGGGATGACGTCAACACGCTGGCGGCAGTCCTGGGCATTCCCCTCCTGAAACTGGCCCTGGGCCTGACCGGAGGCTCCATTCTGATTGCCCTGCTGATGAAATACCTCCCGGATTCCATCCTGATGCGCCGTGTCACCAACGCCACGGTCAGCGGAGGATCCGCCGGTGAAGCGGTCAATATCGCGCGCGTTCAAGTAGGAGACCGCGGGAACGCCGTCACGGAACTGAAACCCAACGGAAAAGCCATGATTCATGGCGAAATATGCGAGGTTTTCTCTCGACAAGGCATACTGATTAAGGGTACCCCTGTGCGCGTCGTGGACATCCGGCCATTCGACCTCGTCGTCGTCAAGGACGACTCCCCCTCCGGGGATTGACGCCATCACGCTTCTTATCTACTGCCATGCCTCTCACCGTTGGACTCATTTCCCTGGGCTGTCCCAAGAATCTGGTTGACTCTGAAATCATGATCGGCCACCTGCAAAAAGCCGGCATGACCATGACTCCGGAACCGGAACTTGCGGACGTAATGGTGGTCAATACCTGCGCTTTCATTGACCAGGCCAAGCAGGAAGCCATCGACGCCATTCTGGACATCGTGCGTGCCCGGGAAAACGGGGCTTATCCGGAAAACCAGAAACTCATCGTGGCGGGCTGCCTGTCCCAGCGCTTCCGGAAGGAACTGCCCGCCCTGCTTCCGGAGGTGGACGCCTTTATCGGTCCGGACCAAATCACCAAACTGCCGGAAATCATCACTCAAGTGATGGACCGGACCATACAGGACCGGAACTTCATTGAAGGAAAATGCAGGTACGTTCCTGACTGGAACACGCCGCGCTACCGCCTTACCCCGCCGCACACGGCCTACATCAAGATAGCGGAAGGCTGCAACCACGGCTGCGCCTACTGCATCATTCCCATGATCCGCGGACGCCACCGCAGCCGTTCCCAGCAGGACGTAGTGCGTGAAGCGGAAACCCTTATCCGGTCCGGCGTGAAGGAAATCTGCCTCATCGCACAGGACATCACCTATTACGGCATGGATAAATGGACGGATGCTCGCCCAAACCGCCGCAGTGCGGTGGATTCCTCCCGCGGCGAGTCCCTGGCCTCCCTGCTCCGCGCCCTGAACTCCATTGAGGGGGAATTCTGGATCAGGCTGCTTTACACCCACCCCGCCCACTGGAGCGACGAACTGACCGCAGCCATCGCGGAATGCCCCAAAGTGGCCCGCTATGTTGACATCCCCCTCCAGCACATTTCCGATAACATGCTGGACGCCATGCAGCGCGTAACGGACGGAGACTATATCCGCACCTTGCTCCGGAAGATCCGGAAAGCCGTTCCGGGCATCGCCATCCGCACCACCTTTATCACCGGATTCCCCGGAGAAACGGAAGAAGACCATCAGGAGCTGATGGAGTTTATCGAGGAATTCCGTTTTGAACGCGCCGGCATATTCACCTTCTCACGGGAGGAAGGGACAAAAGCCTACAAGATGCCCAACCAGGTGCACCACCGCACCAAGGCGCGCCGCTACAATGAAGCAACCATGTTGCTGGCGCGTCTCGCCTCGGAAACGGGCCAGGAGCAAATCGGCAGACAAATCCGCGTGCTGGTGGATGCTCCCGGAGTCGCCAGGACGGAATGGGATGCTCCGGACATTGACGGAACCGTTTCCGTTCCTCTGACGCTGCCCGTCGGGCAATTCGCCACCGTCACCGTAACGGATGCCGTTGCGTATGAATTGACGGCGGAATAAGATTACTTCCTTGCCCGGCAGAAAGAAACCGGGGACAAAAACACGGGCGGAGCGCAGGCCTGCATATATTGCCTCCTGTTTTCCGCCCGGCTTTCCGGATTTTCCGCAAAGGCCCTACTGCTTCACGCTGGATTCAGGCAGGGGAACGTTTTCCGGAGGCGCTTCCTGAGGCGCGGCTCCCGACGGAGAAACGGAATTCGGAACAGGAACCAGAGAGGTATTCATCCGGGATATATCCAGCTCACGGGAAGCGGCGGCGGCTTCCGGACTGACGGCGCCCATGTTCGAGGGCAAAGGAAGCAAAGCACCGTCCGGGCCAATCATATCGGAGGCGGAAACAGGATAGAAACTCATCATTTCCTGCGGATTAACAATCTCCGAGAGGCTCACGTAACCCTGGCTGCCGTCTTCAAACTCAACTTTGGCGAATAAATCCCCGCAGACCAGCACCTTCCCGGTTTTCACCCCACCCCTGACGGTTCCGCTTGTGGAAAAATTACTTTCCGGATTCTGTTCAAACACCATCATTCTGTCCTTCTTGAACGTAACGGCTTCCCCAGGCTTGTAAAATGCCTGTTCCGCCTTGTTCTTAGCCGCCATTTTTTTGGAAGTGATTCCTACGGGATCCAACGCGGAACTCTGGCGGTCCCAGGCATTCACATGCTTGTTCGGACCGCAGGAGGCCAGCAGCACCAGCAGAGCGGAAAAGGGAAAAAGCAATTTCATTTGCGGATTATCTTAATTGCCGCGGCTTACGGATGGAAGCAGAATTTGCGCCTGTTTCCGCCGGAGGCTGTTTCTAAAAGAAAAATTCCGCCTTTCCCTTCGGTTCATGCTGTTTCCGCAGAGAAAACCATGCCGTTCCCGAACCGGCCTTCCGGGCAAATAACCGGATTCCCGGTAAGGCATTTATTCCCGCGGCGGAAAACAAACAGCCTGCCTTACCGGCGCCCGCCCCTGCTCCACTTCCCAAGAAAAACCGCAAAGCATGGCGCAAAGACAACGTATTAAGCTTGCTGCCTTCCCACCGGAAATGCTATTCTGGCGCTTACTGTTCCAACGGCTGACGAAGGTCTATCCGGGGGAACCGCTCAAGTAATGCGTTCTGATATGGATGAGAAAAGATTAGCCGGCGTAGTTCTGCCATTGTTTTCCCTGCGCCGTAGCAATGACCACGGCATCGGTGACTTGACGGCCTTGCGCCAATGGATTGACTGGGCGGCGGACGCCCATGTGGGGTTCCTTCAGCTGCTCCCCGTCAACGCCCTGGGCAGGGACGAATGCCCCTCCCCCTATTCCGCCATCAGCTCCGTAGCTTTGGAACCCCTGTACCTTTCCCTGGAACCCTGGACCATCCCCGGCCTGGAAGAACGCGTATTCAATGAAACGGGGGACACGCTGCCGTGGGAACAGCCCTCCGGCCCGGATCTGGTGGACTATCCCAAGGTCAGATTCTGGAAAATGTGGATTCTGCGGGGAGCCTGGAACAATTTCAAGACCAAGCCGGAATATGAATGCATCATGCCCAAATTCAGGGAATGGGTGAAAGAACAGGGAAGCTGGCTGGAAGACTTTGTCTGTTTTCAGGTCCTCTGCGACCTGTTCGGCACGGAAATCTGGTGGCGCTGGCCGGAACAGGATCCGGCGCGGGCCAAGGCCATTGCCGCCGATTACGAGGAAGAAAAGGACTTTGCCCGCTGGCTCCAGTGGCTCTGTGAAAAACAGTGGGAATTCATCCGTATTTATGCGGACGAACGCAATGTGAAGCTGATGGGGGATATCCCCATTGGCGTTTCCCTTTCCAGCGCCGACGTCTTTTTTGAACGCCACCTGTTTGACACGGAATGGTGCGGAGGAGCCCCGGCGGAAGGCAGCTATGCGGAAGACCCATTCACGGCCAAATGGGGGCAAAACTGGGGCATTCCGCTGTATAGATGGGATGTCATGGCGCAGGACAATTTCTCCTGGTGGCGCCGCCGGGTAAAATACTGCACCAAGATTTTCAGCATGTACAGGATCGACCACATCCTGGGCTTTTACCGCATTTACTCCTTCCCGTGGAAACCTACGGAAAACGGGGTATTCCTGCCTCTTTCCCCCGATCAGGCGGCCCAGAGAACGGGCGGAAGGATGCCCGGCTTCAAGCCGCGCGGGGATGACAATGCTGCGGACCGCAACATGAACCTGGCGGACGGGGACCTGTACCTGCGTCTTCTGCTTTCCGCCGCTCCCGGCGTCAGCGTGGTGGGGGAAGACCTGGGCTGCGTTCCGGACTACGTGCGCCCGAACATGCGCCAGCTGGATATCCCCGGTTTCAAGATTCCCCACTGGGAAATCAAGTCGGACGGAACCATTACGTCCGGAAAAGAGTATCACGAATGCTCCTTTGCGGCGTTCGGAACGCATGATTTCGAAACCATCATGCAGACATGGAACGACAGCTACGCGAAAATCGAACGCGCCCGCAAGCTGGGCCTGTGGGAGAACGGCTCACCCAAAACGCCGTCCAACCCGGAACAGGAAAATATCGTGCGCCAGGCGGAGGACGGAGCGCGCCTGCTGAAATGGTTTGCGGATTTCTCCGGCATGCAGCCTGAAACCTGTCTTTCCTGCTGGAACCAGGAAATCAAGACGGCCATGTACAACGCCCTGTTCCGTTCCCGTTCCCGTTATGCGGACATTCTCTGGCCTGCTCTCTTCGACATCAACAAACGGCTCAATATTCCCGGCACTACGGGAGGAACCAACTGGAGGGAACGCATGCCCTTCAAGGCCGTGGAAGCATGCGGCATGCCGCAAACCGCATGGCTGCGCACCGTCATCGACGAATCCGGCCGCACGCCGCTGCAGGGTGAAGACGCCATCAGGGCGCTCAAGGAATCCAGCAAACGTCTCTTCCCGAAGATCACCGTCAACAATGAACGCTTCCTGAAACGGATGCTGACGTGGCCGAACGGCAAAACATTGTAGCCGTTCCCCTTGCCGGAACATCCCCCGTAGTATCAAAAAAGGGCACGCTTTCGAAGGAAACGTGCCCTTTTTTCTATCCGTGCTGACGTTTCCTAAAACGCCCTGGATATGCCTGCATTTACGCGGTGGTACACGGAGCTTCCCCGGGCTTCCATGCCATAACCGGCATAAACCGTCCAGCGGTCATTCCACTGCAAGGCGGCATCATACTCCACACGTACGGCATGGCGGGCTGGTTTGACACCACGGGCCTTCCAGAAAATGTCGCTGTATATGCTGTAAACGGAAGCCTCCGGCACATCCTGAATAGCATCTCCCACATAGGAAAGGCGGAGCACCTGCGTCCAAGGCCTGCCTTTCCAGTCACCACTTCTCTTAACACTCACACCTGCCGGGATGGACAACCGGCGCAAAACCGCTCCTTCAAATTTTCTGGCATAACTGCCGTCTTCAAGAAAAGAAGCTTCCGTGCCATGTGTAAACTCCATCCTCAAAAACGGAGACACAGTCCATCCTCCTGCATACTGAATGCTTCTGGAAACTTCCGTCTGGACCAGCCACGTTCTGTTGTTCCATTCCCCATGAGCGTCCATACCGTTGCTGAACCGGCTTTCCATGCAGTTATCAGTCATTCCCCAAGTAAGATCGGCTTTCACCGTCCACAGGGAACGCTCTCCGGAGCGGAATATCCGCCCCCAATAAATGCTCCCCATTAGGGAATCCTGGGTAATCCTCCCATTGAAATCCCGGCTCTTGCTGAAACCGTGCATTTGTCCGAACGCTATCCCCCATATCCCGCTCTTTCCTCCAAAATCGGAATCCATGCCAACGGAATATCCGCCCCCGTCATAGTCATAACCATCTACGCCGCCCCGGGAACGCTGGCGGGCGAAATCCCCCAGCCCCATTCCCCATACATTGCGTGCATACCGCTGATTCAACCGCACCGGGGTTAACTGCGCCAACGCAGTATTCCCAAGAGAAGCCGCGTTTGACGCGGAACTCCAAAGGGAATTGAGCGCAAGTTCTCCAGCCTGCTCCGGACGGACCTGATCCGGGCGGCATCCGGCTTCATGTTTCCAAATTGCCAACAGCTGGTCATCTTCTCCATCTCCATCCATGTCGCGCCATTCATATTCCCAGGTACCGCCGTAGGTATAGGGCGAATCAACCGTGGATGACTGGGTCGTATTGGAAATAACCCCTTTCATCTCTCCTTGCGGACGTTTGCTGGAAGAATCCATATTAAAAATGACAAACTCCCTGTCCCTTCCCCAGGCGGCGGAGGCGTAATCATCCAGCGTATCCGCAATTCCAATGGTTCCCCCCAGTAAAAATTCCCCGGAGGCGTTGATGTTGATACCGCTGTCCCCCCGTTCCGAGAAAGGCATGAGATCCCAGTCAAACCCGTGGGACATGTCAATGGTGACAGCGGAAAGGGAAGGCAGTTCATAGGTCTTCCCCTCCCAACTGTCGGAACCGATGGGAGCGGCTCCCATCCGCAGGATAGCGCCGCTGCCATGGCCGGAAACAGTCACCTGCTGGGCGCTGATGGATGAACCGGACGTTATTTCCAGCACTCCGCCGGCCAGGTTAAACACCGGTTTGTCCTGCTCCACTCTTGAACTTCCCTGCCATACCTCCCCACTCTCATTCGCCAGGTTCATGCCGTATTCAAGAACCAGCCGCCCCCCTTCCACAATAATATTTGATTCAAGTTTCACCCTGCGGGAGGCCTCCACCCGTTCCGCGTAATCACCATCACTTTCCCCGTCATTGCGAACTAGAAACGACTCCGTCAATGCACCGGAAAAACGCACGGTTCCTCCAAACTCCACAGGAATACCTCCATAATCTGCCCAATCGGACGGAATTCTGTTAATATGCAGGGTAGGCATGGCTACAGTAATACTTTCAATATCAATACCATCATAAAATACAATTTCTCGTCCGGCCTGGGCGCGGAAATCCATGGTTAAATTCCCATTGGGCTGAGACATGCCCGTATAATCATTTTCGGGAGCATAAGCAAAAATACCCAGGGCGCGGGCAAAGACCCCCGAACTTCCTTTAACCAGGTTGCCTCGGAAAACGATATTCCCGCCATCCGCAGACAAAAGCCATTGCCCTCCAATCCTTTTCCTTTCATTATTGCCGCAATAAATGGCTCCGGCCGTATTTTTATCAGTCACATTATTTTCAAACAGGACATCACCCGTTTGCACCAGCTTAAAAGATCCATAAATAGTGATAGCGCCTGCCATCCCCGGCATGCTCCCTCCGGAAGCTTTATTATTTCTAAAAATAATATCTCCCCGGATGTTGCTAAACGACAAAGACGGCTGGTTATCCGGTAAGAATATGGATCCGATGCCTATCGCCGCAGGTCCTCCGGTGGACGTGTTATTCTCAAACAGGATATTTTCCGTATCATTAAATGAAATACTCCCTTCATTGGTAAAAATCCCCGCAGAACTCATGTAATAAGAAGTTTTAACAAGATTCCTGAAGATAATATTTCCCGTACGGTCAAAAGAAATATTCCCATCTCTAGGTTTGGAGTAAAGGGAAGAATCCCCCCCCTGGTTAATAAAAATGGCGCCTCCATGGGAAGAATATCCCATCTTCATATCCGTAAAAGAAATATCCCCGGTATTGGTAAAAGCCAAGGAATTCAAACGGCTGAAGCCTATACCCCCATGATTCAACCCCCGGAATTCGATATTTCCTACATTGTTGAAAGAAACAAGATCAGCTTTCCCATACCTTCCGCCACCGGTTCCGGCCGTGGCGCCATCGGTAATGCCGATCATGTCCATATTATCCGCAATGAAGCTCAAATCGCCCAAATCCTGAAAAGTAACCTGAGGAGCGACAAACTCCTCCCCGCTTTCCCATGGCCCCATGACAAAAATAAAAGATTTGGAAGCAGAACTGTTCTTTCCGGGATTAAGCCCGGTGCAGTGAAAGCCGAGAGACGTTCCTTCCGTGCTGGAAAAATGCGTACTATAGCCGGAGAAAACGCCCTGCCTGTTTCCGGCGCCACCCTTGTCCGGATTATAATTGTCAAACGTAAACGCACCTTCATAAAAGACGCCATCCCCCCCGGTCAGATGATACGTCACTTCCTCCGGCTGGAATACTTCCACATCATCGTTTCCATATGTTCCTGAATGAATACCAACTTCCTTGGAAAAACCGGAACAGACAGTAACCGAAGGAACCAAGGACAACATGGCAAGAGCAAATAATTTCATGATAATCTGTACATTTGGATGTTTTTGCATATCAAACGCGCTCCTTTTAATGTACGAATTTGGAATCCGTTGTTATTTGAATATCAAAACAACAAAATGACAATTAATGAATTATTGTTAGAAAAAAAGATTGGAATGAAACAAGATTCCTTCCTCTTCTTACAGGTTGGCCATTGAATATAAAAAAATAATCTTTACTCCGGATTCCAAATTCGCAACCATACTGAAAATAAAATGGTTTGATAGTTGATGTTTTATATTCTTCTTTGAATAAATCAAATTTTCAACAATAGAGCCCCACAGCCCCAAAAACAGAGGGAATGCAGTTACAATCAATCCATTCTTGCCTCCCTGCCGGAAAAATCCCATACTTTCTGCATGACATGGAGTTGGAACAAACTTTCCGCCGCCAAATGGGAAGACGCCTGGAGCGAACGCATCGCCGGAAATCCGAACGCCGTTATTACAAAAATCAAAGGGGGGAAAACGGTTCGAATCACCGTTTACTGCGATGATGAAGAAGACGCCCTGGCCTTGAAAAAATATTTTGGAGGAACTGTCAGGGAAATCAAGACGCAGGACTGGGTAGCGACCCAGAAGCGGGAAAAACGCCCTCCGCTCAAAATAAGGGACGCACTGGTCATTACGGAGCAGAGTTCTCCGGAGAATCTGGCCGCCCTGCGGAAACAGTTCCCCTCGCGCTGCATCCTGAGCGTCCCCGCCGAAATGGCTTTCGGAACAGGAGACCACGCTACCACATCCACCTGTCTGCGTTTCATCTGCGACGCTGCCAAATCCCGCAGAAAAACATCATGGAGCATGACGGACATAGGCTGCGGAACCGCCGTGCTGGCTATGGCGGCGCTTAAGCTGGGGGCGGAGCACGCCACGGCTTTCGATTTTGACCCCATGGCCATTGAAGTGGCCCGGCACAACATGGTCCGTAACGCCGTTACGGCGGAACAGCTGGACTTATTTGTGGAAGACGTCTTCAAATGGAAGCCTTCGGAATCCCAGCAGGGTGACCTTGTCGTCGCCAACCTGTTTTCAACCATACTGCAAAAGGCTTTTCCACAAATCATCGCCGCCATGAAGAAGGATGCCGCTTTGGTCATCTCCGGCATTCTGGCTTCCCAGTGGGAAGAAACGAAAACGGCAGCGGAACGTCACGGTCTGTTCTTTGAACGGGTCGTCAAACGCGGGAAATGGATTACGGCAAAGGGAGGAATGGCCCGGTAGCAAATAAACCCGCTCCGCATTTTTGTTCCGCCCTCACGGTCCTTCCTTCATCGGAACAGCAATACCCGGCTTCCAGTTCAAAAATCTCCGCCTCCCGGCACCCCTGCTGCAGAAAACGGGAATGCACTCTCATTGTCCGGCAGGAAAAACCAGCCTGCATGCCCGGCATGTGATTCTCCTTACGGGCAGGACTATCCCTCCGCACGTTGTTCACGGGCAGAAAACAGTCTCTCTACATACTTGGCCAGCATATCCACTTCCAGATTGACCGGCTGGCCGGGAACGGAATTCTGCAGATTCGTGCGGCCGAAAGTATGGGGAGTAATCCAGAACTCCAGCAGAGATCCGCTCAAATTGGCTATGGTCAGGGAAATGCCGTCAATGGTGATGGAACCCTTGTCAATACAATAGCGGGTGAGTTCCTCCGGAATGCGCACCTCCAAACGGTGGTCCTGCCCTACAGGCTCCAGAGCGGCAATCGTACCGGTATGGTCCACATGCCCCATCACGAAGTGGCCTCCGAAACGGTCCATGGCGGACATGGCGCGTTCCAGATTAACCAGCATCCCCGGCTTGAGGGTTCCCAGACTGGTGACGCGGAGAGTCTGGGAAAGCAGATCAAAGGAGATGCGTTCACCCTCCAGGGCATCCACCGTCAGGCAGCATCCGTTGACGGCAACGGAATCCCCCAGGGAAAGTTCACGGCCGAACGGAATGGTCAGCGTCAGCCTGGCTCCGCCGTTAATAGGCGTAAACCCTTCCACAGTTCCTGTTGTTTCAACGAGTCCGGTAAACATAAGAATGATAGCACGCTCCGGCCATTAATGGCCGAAGCAGGTGAAGAAAATAAACACGATGGCAGTGGGAAAAGCCGCCCAGGCAAACAGCCACAGGGGATTGATGCCTTTGAAATATTTACCCAGAATGGCCTGCCCGGCCGGATTGGGGGCGTTGGCGATGACCGTCAGGCCGCCGCCCGTCACAGCACCAGCCACCACGGAATATTTGACGGCTTCCGGCAGGTTGGGAACCGTAGACGCCAGGAAAGTGACGGCGGCATTGTCATTAAATGCCGTCAGCAGCGTAGCCCCGACCATGGCGTAGTCCCCCAGCCGCGTCAGCACCGGCTCCAGCCACCAGGCCTGCACGCCGCCCAGAATGACCAGCCCCGCCAGGAAGAACCCCACCATGATGGGCACACGCAGAGACATTTGGTTCTGGTATTGCGGCGTAGCCAGTGTGAAACCGATAAAGAACAGGAAACTGCCGATGAACATGACCGGCTCATGGGCAAAAAGAACCGTCCAGACCAGGAAGCAGACATGCGCCAGGGTCACCCACAACGGTATCTTGTCATTGCGGTCTTCCCAGGACTGGGGAACGGCGTCGTCAAACTCGTCGAACTCCCTCTGCTGGGAAGCCAGGCGGGCGAACTCCCTGCGGAAAAGGAGAAAATACGCCAAATTGGAAATGACGATAGCGGAAACGGCCTTCCATCCGAAATGCTGGATCATGTGAGCCAGCCCCCAGTCCCACTTTTCCGCCACCATCACTACGGGTGGAGCTGCAAAGTGCGTCAGGGTGCCCCCGATGGAGATATTCACGAAGAGAAGCCCCAGAGTGGCGTACATCAAGGTTTTCTTCGGCTTGAGGTCGTAAAATTTCTTGCTTAGGATCAGGGCTCCGATCGTCATGGCGGCGGGTTCCGTAATCAGAGAACCCAGCAGGGGAGCCAGACACATCACGGAAATCCACCACGCGCCCGGCGTGGCCTTCCCAAGCCTGGCGCCGCAGTTCACGACATATTCCGCCAGCTTGAAAATAGGGCGGGAAGAAGCGATAATCATGATAATCATCACGAACATCGGCTCCGTGAAGGAACAGTCATAATTCAAATAGGCGGAAAAATCCTCAAAGGAATAATACTTCCAGCACACGAACATGAAAGGGATAAGCCAGATTCCAAACACGGCTTCCACTTCTCCCAGAAAATGGAAAATGGCGGACGCGAAGGAAACCGGGAGGCGCTCTTCCGGATGCATCACGCGGAAGTTGGTTTCCTTGAGCTTTTCCTTGTAGCGCAGGGCCAGCTTATGGGAATAACGCTCAAAGCGGCCGGCCAGAAACGTATGGATAATAGCGCCGAAGAAAACGAGCGTCACTGCCAGGTTGAAACCGCCGGACTGTTTGTTGCGTTCACTAAGCACCTGGTACAGGCTGGCATCCGGCGGCACCGGATTGTACTGATTGAGAGGAATGGGAAAATGGCTGTACTGGGATTCCCCCCCCACTTCCGCGGCCGGATAAGCGGGAGCCGCCGTGCGGGCCGAAGCTTCACCGGCGGGAGCCCCCAGGAAAAAAACGGCGGCAGCTACGGCAGTGAGCAGACCTGCACGGCGCGCCAGAACTTTGAAGAAATGACAAATACAGCTCATGTCTGCAGACAGACTAAACGCCTCTCCTTTCTTCCGCGAGCGGAAAATGAGTCTGCATGCTTTTTAGTGATAACGCATTCAAACGGGAAAATCCAGACATGCCCCGAAAAAAACGCGCGCGGCACGGAACAGGCTGTCATGCCTGCCTGAGTTTAAGATTGAACAGAAAACTTAAAAATAGTAGTTGCAGATATGCGCTCCGTCCCAGGCCTCCTTTCCGTTTTCTTGATCGCAGCCGGTGTCGCATGTGCGGAGCTTCCGCCCGACCTGCCGCCGGCGTCTCCCCTTCCCTTTGCTCCCGGCCCGGTCATCGGGGGAACCATCAAGGGAAACCCGGCCGCCGGCATCGTTCCCGTCAAAGACCTGATTGAAGCCAACCGCAAGGATGAATACATCCCCATGGCGGAACCCATTCCCGGAGAGACAGGTTCTTCCGCTCCCCTGGCGGAGTCCATCCCTAACGCGGAACCCATTCCCGGGGAAACGAACCTGCACGCCCCGGTACAACCTGCGGAGGCATCCCTTGCCATTCCCTCCACGGCTTTTTCCCCCGTTCCGGTTCCTCAGCATGAAACCCGCGTAGCCATTCTGGGTTACCATGATTTCAGCCGCACCCTTCCCGCTACGGAAATGCGCATGAATACGGATGTATTCCGCTCCCAGATGCAGGCGCTGAAGGCGTCCGGAGTGCCCGTCATCTCCATGAAGGAATTTCTGGAATGGAAACTGGGGGACAGACAGCTTCCGGCCAAATGCGTCATGATCACCATCGACGACGGCTGGAAGAGCGTCTACACGGACGCCTATCCCATCCTGAAAGAAACGGGATTCCCCTTTACCATTTTCCCATACACCAAATTCATCACGGGCCGCGGTTCTGCCATGAGCCCCGCCCAGATTCAGGAAATGCTGAATAACGGCGCCACCCTGGGCAGCCACTCCGTCAGCCACCTGTACCCAAGATCCTGGAGGGCCGCCCAGCGGAAAGGTACACAAGCGGTTCTGGATCTGGCAACGGCGGAAATAGGCAATTCCCGGAAAATCCTTCAGGAAAAATTCCCCGGTTCTTCCGTGGAGGCCTATTGCTATCCTGGCGGCTTCATCCTGCCGGAAATGATCTCCAAGGCGGAAGAAGCCGGATTCCAGGCGGCCTTTACGGTAATCCCCAAAAAAGTGACCAAGGACACGGACCGCTGGCGGATTCACCGCTACATGGTCTTCGGCAAAGACCCTAAGACATTTACCAGAGCCCTGAATTTCAACGTTCCCTCCACTCCGGAAACCCCGGCGACCACCCCTGGCAACAGCAGCGGGAAAAAGCTGAATTCCTACCCGGCCCCGGCCCAGCCCGTTTATCCGGCCGCCAATACCGTGGTGAAAAACCAGACTCCCGATATATCCATTTCCCTGGCAGGGGAACCCTCCTTGGAACCCAAGCAAATGGAAATGCGCGTCTCCGGCTTCGGCCTGGTAAACGCCCGGTACGACGCCAAGGAAAAAATTTTGAAATGGACTCCCTCCCGTCCCCTGCGGCTCAGCCCCGTAACCGTCCAGGTCCGTTGGAAAAATCCTGCTGTCAACATGTGGCAAACGGCCACCTGGCAATTCGGCATCGAGGAACAGGAAATGCACTTCACTCCCCGGAACATAGTCAAATAGCCATTTTCCCTCAGGGCTTTTTCACTACCAGCTTGCGGATGCCAAACCGGCGGTTGGTATCCGGCCCACCCCAATTCCCATCCGTTCCGGATACTTTTCCTTCAAAGAAAAGAGGAGAGATGGAAGGAACTTCCGGTTCCAGATTCCCCTCCTGGAAGGCCTTATGAATCAGCTCCTCTCTCTGGAAAGCCTGAGAGCCTACATGATAATACTCCAGGGTGAACACCACCCCGAAAAACAAAGTAGCTCCGGCAAGGCAAACAGTCACCGCGCGCAATCCGCGCACCATGATCTCATTCCGGTACAATACGGAGAACAACACGGTTGACGCCGCCAAAACGGGCAGGGACGACACGAACTGAACATGATGGGCGGGAATGCACACCGGAAAATAACAAACGGACATGATGCCCCCCAGCAACAATAAAAAAAGAATATAAAAGAAGGATTCCTTTTCCTTCCTGATTACTTCCCGGCACCGCTCCGTGCCGCTGAACAACAAAAATCCCGTTAATACTGCGGAAACGGCATATATTTTACACAGCATCCTCGCGTGGTAATAAAGCAATATCCCGAAAGACTCCGCATAGGCGCAAAAACCGCCCTTCCTCAAAACTTCACTCGCTCCCAAATCATGGCCAAGCCGCGAGTACAACCCGGGGGCGGCAAATAGAAACAGGCCTCCCAACGCAACGCCGGCAAACCCGCACCATACATAAGCGCCAACCCTGCGGTCCCGGAGCATGCCAACCGCGGCCATGATGCAAAACGCCGCCGCCATTCCTATCGTCGCCCCCTCATTACAGGCGCCGCAGAAAATCCCATAAATCAGACATCCTGAGGACAGGCCCCATCGAGGGGAGGTTATCCGCTTCCCCCACCTGGTTCTGTAAATATTCATGAACCATACGATCAGGCATCCGGTCCACACATAATTCATGGAGCCTGCGCGTGTCAGGCAGACATAATAAACGGTTACCCCGGCTGAGACGAACATGCTTAAAGCAAACAACCACGTCCATGCTCCGCACTCCCGCCGGAGATTGGGCATTCTCCCCAGAGCGAGCACATAAAGGCCAAGAACAAGGGCAAGCACAAACACGGGATTCAAGACCGTCCAGACCAGCCGGGGAGCAGAAGTAATAAAAAACGCAGCCATTTCCCCCAGCCTGGGATTCCAATACAGGTAACTGTCCACGCAGGCCTTCCAGACATGGCGGATATGAAACTGCCCAAGGTACCCCGTCCTGTCGTGAATAAAGGAATCCCCGGCAATAGGGGAAAACCATGAAATAATATATAAAATAAATAATACTGAAAATGTTACAGCAATGGGAAAGACAAAAATTCTCCTCGGCTTCAACATATTTTTTTTCCTAACGGATTTGGAATCCGCATATAACGTGAATCCCGAAAAGGACTACGCAGGGAGGCCGGCTACAAAGGAAGAAGATTCTCCTCCGCTGCGTTCGGACACGTCCAGCCATAAGGCCCGGCAGCCCTGTTTTCCTGGCACCCGCCATTCGGAAATAACTGAGCAAATTTGCATTAAATTATTTTTTCTCAAATTTGTAGGTTGACTCCGGATTCCAAATCCGCTTTTTCCCATATTCGGCAGGTTCCATATAAAAGCTTATT